>WLWD01004842.1_pt1 | contig 38244 bp, 25 predicted proteins | sample 6712731 | NCBI WGS metagenome assembly WLWD01 (sample SAMN12718690, study PRJNA576275) | sponge metagenome | isolation source: marine sponge | host: Mycale hentscheli | place: New Zealand: South Island, Marlborough, Capsize Point | collected 2014-11-01 | reverse complement strand
CCCAATAGGAACAGCCACATGCCCCCCTATACATCAGGTGCTACTAAGTGAGCCACATGTTCATAGCACAAATTATACACCATACTGCTGATGGAACTAGAGGAGCTTCCGTCATCTATACTTTCCTGTGCTTGGGGTCTGGATCTGCCATCATCAATTGCAACGCTCTCCCTCTAGTTCCTCACCTGAATGTGTTCTCTGTCGTTCACTCTACACGTAGGGTCCCTTGCTCGTATAACCTCACTGCCCCTTACCTGACTAACTCCTTACCCAACCGATCACTGCTGGTACTCTGCCTGGTATTAACCCTGCCTAGCTTTGCTGCTAAGCTGTCAACTTTCTGAGGACTTCATGCCATTCTGTGGCTTTAGTATCAACCTTGGCTTCATATTTGTTAGCTCAAATTAATAGTCGATTGGGTAGCTAAAGACTGAATAATTTTATTTAAAGTCTTTAATAGTAGTTTGGAATATTTGTACACAATGGTTTGCTCAGAAGCACACCGTAGTATATTTCTAAATATGTATGAAAATGCAAAAATAAAGGTAAGATACTTTAATTATTGCACAGCCATTACATGCGGAAAGGCAACATATTTAGCTATAAAATTACAATTTTTGCTAATAATATTCAAGCTTGCTTTGAATGCACACAATTGCAAATTACTACTGATGATTTCTGCAACCAAAATAAAAATAGTACATCACCTAGAGTAGCTGTTGTTTTTTTTGTTATTAGTATGTGTTTCAAATTATTTTTATTAAATTTGACAGAGTTTAATAAGGTTATGTGCAGCATATAGCATTTGCTGCTTCTTATGATGTTCTATCATTGAAACTCAACAATTTTATGCTGTTATTTTTCAGAAAGAAGGTAATATATCGGACTATGTACTTGAGCTGAAGCAGGAGTTAGAGCAATGTATTTGTTCAATTAACCTCCAAGAGTCACAGATAAAGGAGCTTGTGCAGGATAAAGAGCACACTATGAATACATTGTGTGAAAAGGATGCACATACACAATCCCTTCAAGCCCACTCAAAGGAACTCCAAGAAAAAATTGAAGTTTTATCAGCTAAGGAGAAAGCTGGGAATCGAAAAGTTAAAGAGCTTGAGCAAGTAATCACAAAACTAAGCAAAGTACAAGTTGGGACAGATATGGTAAGCATATTATTCTTGCATTGCTTCATACATTGACATATTGCAATATTATATGTCAATTTATTATGTACTGAACAGGGCCTGGTACCTGTTGCCACATAGGAAATGCATTAAAGTAAACAGGATGTGGCTAAAGGCAATATTTTCTCATATCATCTGTGTTCTGAGTTATCACGTTTGGTTATTTCGTCCCCCTCCCCATGTTATATGTATAGTATTTTTTTTAGCTATACTATTTCAAAACAAATATGGTACAGTAGATTGCAGGACATGATTTTGATTTTTTTTAAATAGTTTGTCGTTTCTGCTTCTGTATAGTAGAGGAATTTGAAATTCAAATGCGAGGTGGTTTGTGGTGTGGTCAATGTTTTATTAATTATATGTGACCATCTACAGGAAAACCGGGCACAACGCGGCGTGCGTAAATATCAAGAAAAGATCGATCGATTTCTTAAAAATGTATTGTTTCAAGCCGACGGAAGGGAACGGTTAGGTCTATTATAGTGGGAACGACTTAAGCTACGACGATAAAACTTGGAGAGCTCAATATCTGGACGCCGACAACTCTGTAAGTGCAAAAAAATTTTTTTCGAAGGGTGCTGCGTTGTGCCCTGTTTTCCAGTAGACGGTCACATATGAACATGGTTGACAAGCCTCCAACACTTAAAAAACAATAATACCTTGTAGTATTTAGCAATTATTGTATTATTGCTATGACAATAATATTTTAACTTAAATTGATATAATGTTTATAAGTTTTAATTTGTATACCCGGTGGTTAAAAATTTTAAGTTTATCAACTATATTTGACTTAAGAGTAATCATGAGAGACTAGATATGGCTCAATGATGTGAAGTACAGTAGAAAATAATAGTTGAAACCAGTTCTGAGGATATTGTGGTCCAAAGTGGTCAAAGTCTGAGGGCACCCTAGATATAGGAGCATTTGAGGCCTAATATCCAAGCCAAATGCTTCAACTATTTATTACAGCAAGATTACAGCCAGTTTACAAGGTAAATGGTGACTTCTTCTTTAGTGTGGTTTCCTGGAAACTTTCCTGAAGCTCTAGTCTGACGTAGCCAACCTTTTACCATTTATTATTGGGATGGGAAAGGAATGGGTCTGGGGACACGGTAGTACCAAATCTGTTCGAGCCTCTCAATTTCATAGGGTGGTCAATTAAAATATTTGAGGACAAAATGACTAGCTGCGTTAACTGGCCATCCAGGTGTTGAAGTTAGATGTAATTTTGTGCAAGATGGAGAAGGAAGTTTCTGCCTTAGCGGTTGTTACAATTTGGATACATACATTCGAAAGAATTGCAGTTTAAGGTTATCATCACTTCCTTTTCATTGGAAAATATGTTTTGCCATACTTCCTACTGGATGTAGGAAAAGTTATTGCTTAGGCATGCTTACCATTGCTATTTAATCACCTCCACTAACTTCAGGAATCAATAGTGGTTGTTGTCTCCACTCAATGCCATAATAGAGGATTATGCTTTTATTATTTGTATTGGCAATATCATGCACTAGATTCATGGACATCCAGAAAGTTGGTAAGGACTCTGTATCATTCAGTCCTTTTATTCCTAAAAGTAGCTACAAGTATGTAGCTGTTGACCATTAATTTTAGCAAACATATATATATAATTTTTTGTACCTCAATTTTCCGAGTATAATACGACATTCTGACTATCTAAATGACAAGTACCTCTTGACAAAAAGTAATTTGCTCCTAAAACATGGCTGATTTTTTGAAATAATGTATGGTAAACGTATTCAATGCCATAGTAACCACTCACATCGAATTTTTTGACTTGAAAAGAAAAAGCATTCCTAAGAAATTATAGCACAGCTTTGAGCCACTTGCTTACTACATACAGGGGGGAGGGGGAATCTAGAGAGATTAAAAACAACAACAGCTTATTGCTTAAGTGATATTCTTTAGCTAAGCACTCAACACTTACGCACTGGATTTACAAACACCGGACTTAGTTTGTTTTCTCCACATGATTTGGTTATTAGACAATATTTTTGAGTATGTACAATACTGTTGCATAGGGCATATAGCTATAACAACAGTGCACTAACCAAGATAACTTACCACTGCCACTAATTTGAATAAAAAATCTGGACAATTTTTTTTAAAGATTTAACAGCATCCCAACATTCAACTCTTGTTAGAGACAACCTTAATTTAAAGTAAAAATTTTTTTGGTAAAGATCAATAAAAATAAACATATTTACTTTATAAATTAAGGTTGTCACTGCACTTCCTGTATCTGAAATAATGGGAGTGCTGGCCATAATTCCTTACTCCCTAATGGGAGAAAGTGCATTAAGTTGGTAATAAAAAAAATTCATATTTATATAAATGTATTTGTATGTTATATTATTTGCACTAGGAGGATAAAGTAATGTGTCGCCATATTTTAGTCAAGGATGTGGAAGGATTCAAATTTGTAAAGTCTGCTATTGCAAGGCTCACTGGTAGAGAAAAGTACTCACCTGTGCGTGTATTACGTGGGGAATTGTTAGAACCCCATGCCAAGAACAATCCCACTACAAACTTTCGTATAATCCATGATCATTCAGTGTTGATGTTTGTAGAGGAAGAAGACTTAGTTCCCCTTAATAAGGAAGAATTTTTATTATTAGAAGCTATTCACAATCCTTCTGATCGATTTGCTGCATTTATTGATGGAACACTGGAGTTAGGACTATTTTTAGAACAGGATAGCATTGTATTTGTGGATATGTATGATCCAGGCAATGTTAAGAAAACTCAAGTTAAAGGTACAGTAATGTACAAAGGAGAAGTTAATGGTGTTCCCGGAACTCTCTTTGGAATCAAAGTAAGTTGAAAAATATCTTGTGCTGGATTTTAGTGAAGTTAGTTGTTTTGTTGGCAATTTTATGTACATTAAAAAAAAGTAACAGAAGCTGACAAAGTAGCAATCGCACCTATCTAATTGATTGAATCATTTTTCAATAAGTATGAGTTGGGCCGTAAAAACCGACAACTTTTGAATGAAAGTAGCTAAACTTCCGGCTTTTACACCATGCGAAAGCTCATGTCGAAGTTGTCCAAAAACTTCCCTTTAAAAACCTTCAGAGATGGCAGAAGTTCGTCAGTTTGGTGGCTTCGATTTTAGCCTCCTACTCGACATTCTAGTATGTTTTAGGCTCTTTAACAAGAGCAAGCTATAGTGTGAGGTAAGTTTGTAACAGAGGTTATTTGTCCAATCAGATTCTCTTACAAGTTAATAAGGCCTATTTATTTAGAAATATGGCCAATTTGCTGTTTACTGACCAAGATTCATCAATCATAGATTGTATGTGCCATTAATTATGATTTAGCAGTCCACAAGTCCTCATGTCTATATTAGTACAATTATCGATGGTTCGTCTTTCCACGGCATTGGGGTCTTTTAAGTTGTTTCGGCATTTGAAATTTGGCATAGACTTAGAGTAAGGGTCACTAAGACTAATTCTGCAAAAAACAAAAATAGGAGAAAGAAAGAATTTTTCCTATGGCTTACTTCTGGAGCCTATATCTCAATTTCAATTTTTGCGTGAAGTGCCCCCTTTTTTCATAGACTGTCACATATATATATATATATATATATAATATATATAATATTTTATTCAGGGGTCGCGGAACTGGCTCAGCAGACCTGGCAATTGCCGGACCAATATTTCAGCTATAACTTTTTGCTGCCTGCTAATACGATTAACCTTAAATGTTGACTTAACACAAGTGTCAGCAAGTTTTCTGTCCAGAATTGATGACTACTACTACTTTAGCTCGCACACCAATAGTGGTAAAATGCTGACTCCGCCCTCCAATGTGATATTGCTGACTATGCATTAGTTATCCACGATTTCGACAATAAGATATTATTGGTTTTGGCTTCGTGTGTCTGAGTTAGCTGTTGTCCGACTAAAGAAGTGGCAGCTAAGTAGTGTGCCAGTCAAGTTTCAAGTAATTTTAGAAAGAAGATTAGTTTTAATTATAATTACTGTATTCGCGCGATCAGACGCCACGGCTACTAATTACTTCAACTCGTCTAGAGGGGCGGCCACTGTTTGAGAGCGGCCACTATTCGAGAGTGGCCACTGTTAATTATATGATTGTTCAGTCAGCAGTTCCTAAATTTTGATGACATAATGTTATTCTTGAGTGTATTGAATCACGTGACGAATGGATAAAAAAAAAAAATGGAAGCGTACCCTTTTGAACAAAAGGAACAAAAAAGGAACTGTTAGAGAAAAGAACTACCTATCTATAGTATGTCCAAGTTGAGTTGGCCAGAAAAAAACTTGGATAACTTTTGAACGGAAACAGCTACGCATCCGGGGTTTGCACCATTAGAAAGCTCGCGCCGGAGCGGTTAAAAATGTTTCCTCAATATACTCTAAAACCGGAGAGAAAGTGCTATTCCAAAACTCAATACAAAAGTCTATGGGAGTAGAAAAAAACTCAGGCTTCCTGCGCTTTTAGTCACGCGGTACGCGCGGACTGTCTTCATTAAGAATTTGTAAACAATGAGCGGCTTCTTCTCGGATTGGATTAGCTTAGGTTGCTAGTGTGGAAACAGGATAGTTGGAGTGTCCTGTTGTCACAAAGGGTACAGTGTAGTTAGATGTGAACAGGACTAAAGAAGTCAAGTTCAGAATTGACCAAGCCAGGTGCTTCAACTTAGTATTGACAGAGTTTTTGGTTATAATTGTAAATTCTCGGCTTTGTGGGCCTTCAAGCAATACAAGACTGAAACAGTAATGGTGTACTAGCTACATATATATGCTGGTCTACAGATGGCATGACAGGAAATTAAAAGCAACAATAGACAAAGAATATGACAAAGGGAGTGAGCCCTTTCAACAGTCTGGGTGTTTGCCTCCAGTGAAGGTGTTGATAGGTGGGTGGGAGAATGGGTGAACAAACCACAATATGTTGGAATAGATTGGGAGAGGTTTGAAATGATATAGTTGTAGATGATGTACTGGATCCTTCAAATTACTGTTGAACCTTAGACCGAGTCCATTTTCACCTGTGGGCATAGATGTTTTCGCGTGTTTGAGCTACTACAGTTGTATGACCTTAATTGGTTTCTGGTTTCGGCAAGTGCATTGCTATTTTGACACATTTATGATCGTGCCAACTAAACGTGGACATATATTTTTAATGATATTTTTTTTAGTTATCTCAAAGAGGTGTGGGAAATTCTGATGGAACTTACAATGGTCTACATTATTTTGACTGTGAGAGAGGCCAAGGGATCTTTGTACCACTGAACAGATTGTCCACTCATGATATTACTGCTGAATATAAGGAGAGACAAGCTGATGCTGTCGATGTGGATGCCACTCTTAGTAGCAACAGTCAAACTCAAGCACAACCATCCATCCTGGCATCCAGTGGTGACAAACCCTTCTATGACTTCCACGTATCTTCAAGGGTCCAATTTCCATGTAGTGATTACTATAACTTTCCCTATAAACATGGTATCATTATGTGGATTGGTTTTCTTCCAAAGGTGGAAGTCGAAGTAGCTGGAATTGAACTGGTATGTATATTGCAATACTTATTACTTTTTAGTGCTTAGATGAAAAAATTCTTCATGTTGTGAGTGTGTGGAAATCAAGTTACGTTTAGATAAAATTAGATAATTTGAATTTATATTTTATTTGTGATGGTATTGTTATATTATTTATATGAAGCTTACTGATTTAAGCTAAATGCTGCCACTATTGTCGGGCTCTTATCTGAAGAAAACTGTTAAGTTATTTTACTAACTAACATGCATGAATGCTGGACTTTTTGTTTGGGTATTTTAAATTAACCCCCTAACCACACCCATTCATTTATTCAAGTAACGAGAATAGAAAAGACTACACAAGTGGTTTGTCTATCAAATAGACCAAAGTGTTCAAGTCTATGTTCTGCATATCTATTAAATTCAAATGCCACTGTAATCACACCAAACAATTCAGTACAAGCCATATTTTATTATATTTACAAAGCAAATGATTTTTTTATAACAATCAGTAGGTCAATGTCAAATTAATTATGTTAAATTATAGTTATAGCTATTATGTAGTGTGTATATATCTTATAGCTATTATAGCTACTCGGACATATAAAGCAAACACAATGACAAAAAAAACTTTAAAAAAGTGAATCCACAGTCGAACTTAAAAATGCATGCCTTTTGTTGCAGTCACAGCTTTATTGTCTTCGAATAGTTTTAAGTATGCGTGGCACTACTCCACAGAAAATCACAGAGAGATTCATACTTCTCTTATTTTAAGTATTGTTTGGGTTTCACAAGAAATCCAAAACCGCATCATTCCATTAACCCTTGAAAGAACCACTTAAACTCACCTTACACCTTCATTCACTCAATCCGTGTATTCCCATTCAACTAATTGTCACCTCTTTATAGTGCATTATCATGTATAAGGCCTGTGCGGCCACTTTCCCCAGTTTCTGTTCCGTTCAATTCAGATTCTCTCTCTATGTGAGTATACTGCTCTTGAATGAATCAGTAAACTTGTGAGCTTAAAGAAAGTGAGCAAAAGTAAAGTCAACAGTAAAAACCAAAGAGTTGTGTACAAAGAAGAAAGTGCGCACAACTCTTTTCAAGTATATATTTCAATTTTTAACATTCACTAATAATTAACTTGATGCCCACCTGCAAAAATACTTCGGCCTCAATATATTACATAAAATAGATTCTAGGAATTATTTCTCATTTCATTTCTCATGCTATTACTTCATTTTTTAGATGTTCTCTCCTTCACAATTCACTTGCTTGAAAAGATATACAAGCGTCAACTGTTTAATTAACAAGTATTAATCCTGTGTTGCTTATTTGCATGTGTTTCAATCTGATTATATGAAAATGTTGTAGCAAGTTTTTATGTAATAATTGATTTAACCAATTGGTTTGTCCTTTGTCAGGGATAAAACGGGTAAAAGAGGAGTGACTTGTGCTTAACAAGAATAGGGGAAAAAGTATCTGAAACAGGGGCTGTGAGTGTCATGTTCTTGTAATGTTGACTTTTTACAATCCTGCCTCAATTATATGAACCAGTGTCACATTTCTACCGTGTTTTCTTTTAATTTTAATCACGGGGCTTGATTTTTTATGTGTGTTTGTACTAAATTCCCCAACTATCTTCAAGCAAGTTCTTATCTAGCCTTGTGTTGTGGGTGCGTATAATGTACTAATGAGTAGTAGCCATGTGTGTATAAATGTATTTGTGTATATCTATATTATATATTTTTCATAGTATGTATGAATATTATATAGATTGGATAAGTTCAGATATAGTACAATAATTATAGGATGAGTGTATGGAAGGTTGTGGTGATGGATCTTGGACTGATGCAGATGGAAATATTCATCAATTCTTCAAATGCCCTCATGGAAAAGGTCTATTTTATCCTGTACATAGCTTGCAGCCAGATTCCAAGTTTTCTTCTCAACAAAGTAGATACACTAATCGTAAGCATCAATTTAGCTTGTAGCTTATAAATGGGTAGAATACTATTGGTTATTTTAGTTTTGTGGTTTGATTGCTATTGCTGTTGATACATTTTTAGGCTCTTGTAATTTTTACTTGATTGTTGAAGTCTTGTATAAGTATACTCTATATTATCTGATATAAACATCTTGGGACCTGAAGGTGCCTGCATCTCAGAATTGCCTGTTACTCAGGGAAGAAACCATACTTTTCTATAACTTGTTGAGACATCCTTTTTTAAAAGAGTCTCAGGCTTTTTTTCTATAATAATCACCGTCCTTTTATGCTTGCACTTTTGCATAGGGTTTTCTAATAAATTCAGTGGCTAATTTGTGCGCAGTAAAGAGGCATGCCCGCAGTAGAGGTGTGCGGTTAAGAGGGGATGGAGTGTAATACACATTTTTCTGTAATGTATTAACTACACACAGAGTAAAAGTAGTATGTTGAGATGACGTTAACATTGTGTCATATTGATGTGGTTTATTAGACATAAAATTTGTGTTAGTTCAGCAATAAATTTGATTTTGATTTCAATTTTTTTGTTATTATCACTTACTCTAATATTATTTTATTAAGGGTGCTGGCACATAGCAACGCCTGGTCGCCTTTAGTAGGGCTCATAGTCACGTATTATCTGCCACAATGTCATGCCCCGCTTTGTAACAAATTAGTGCCCGTGAAGTGAAGCTGTGCCTTCACTCACAATTACGTGCGTACATTTAGGGCAGGGCGGAGTCAACTTACAATTTAAAAAAATCCTCGTGCTCTGAAGTAATGGATCCAGAATCTTCTCTCACGTACTGCTCAGAAATGGACAAACGGCTATGTTTCAAACTTTGCCAGAGTTTAGGGCCACAAGGGGTCGACCCTATAACATTGAGATATTTTTAATATACGGAATTTCACGGAAATAATCGACAATAGTTCACGCGGTAAGGTGAGTAAATAGATAAGTAAAATAGAATTCAACAAAAAACATTACGGCATACACGCAAGGGTAAGAAAATGATATACACAATATCGGCTTCTAGGCTAGGGTGGTAGCCGTGCAGTACTGCTGTGAAGTCCAAAATGGTGACGGGGATATTTCTGGAGATGCGATCGACTTCCAGTATTCATTTAGCAGGTGCTTTCTCCTAGTAGTACTTGCTGGCCTGCATAAATAAAATAACTATAGGGGGGGAAGCAGAAGTAAGTTTAACAGGCCCTAGCAACCATGGCCTATTTGGCGGGTTTTTCGCGCTCAAAGAGTGTGCCAGCACCCTTAAACTTTTGTTTCACATGCAGTATAATTATTAACTTGTGTTGTTATTCAGACCGATTTTGGATGCTAATTTATTTGGACTAAATAGTTGTATATCTATAAACTTTTATTTATTTATTATTATTATTCTTTTATTATTTATTCCATGCTTTTATTGTAGCATTGGCTGATGTGCCTCAATCACTGACTGATAATCGCACAGTGCCAGTTAACACTGACCTTTCTCAATATATTGGAGAGAGAAAGGGCATTCAGGGGCATCAGAACTCATGCTATTTGGATTCAACTATTTTTGGACTGTTTGCTCTGAGTGGAGAATTTGATGAAATGTTTTTAAGAGACAAGAATTCACCAGTGGGAAAAATTTTGTGGCTGAACATTGTTAATCCTCTTAGAGCGTAAGGCTAGATTTCTTACATGTAGTTGTGATCTAAATCTAATTGTCATTGTATTAGATTCGGAGTTGTCAGGTATGAGTCAGTGATGGAACTTCGTCATCAATTGGAAAAGCTGGGGAAAATGAGTGGAATTACTAGCGAGGAAAAAGGTATACTAAATCTATTCTTTTTTATTCAGTATTAAGCATAAACAATTTAACGGTTCGCTCTTATATTGCTTTTATTTGAATATATAAGATATCAAGCGTGGAATAAATATATATATGAGTTCTTGAAGTGCCAGGGGCTGCTCCAGCATTCCTAAAGTGGTTCGGCCAGGAAATGGGTGTGGTAAGAGGTGTGACATCCTTGCCAGTGTGTGTTGCAGCACTAGAGCTGGCACTGTTATAAGTGCATCAATAGTGCATCAATTGCTTGCTTAATAAGCAATGCTCATGTTTTCAAAAAGCAATAGTGGCATCCAATTCACTTGAGTGAATTATAACAGAGTTTCATTAACAAGAGGAGCACATGCCCAAGTATAGAAAAAAGTGGTCCAACCATAGCCAGACCAGTTGGACTGGCATAGTGGCCAGTGAGAGTCTATCTTTTGTATTGAATGTTATTTGAGAACTTAAACGAAAATAGTATAGTGCTAGTACTGTCACTGGATGTAAGTTATTAAACAATCAGAGTTTGTCATGATAATTATTTTGTCCAAATAATATCTACATGTCTTTTCCTTCATCATTTTTTTTTTCAAATGAATAAGGATGTAGATTTAGCTTTTAGTTTGGTTAACTTTTATAATCTGCAATATGTTGTAGTTAATAGACTGGAAATAAATAGATCAACTACCAAACTTAAACTTTTATAGATCCAGAAGAATTTCTCACCTTGATGTTCAAACATTTCTTAATGAATCCATTTCTTAGCATCAGGTAATTCTAAATAATGCATGCTATATTTTTTATTTAATATTATATATAATTATGGAGTGAGTGAAGCGAGCAAGATACTATTAGGGGTGGACAATTGAAAATCGTGTATATGTTCAATATATATATATATCTGTATGGATTGTATGCATGCCCCTTAGACGCACACACAGGCTCTTTATTTTTTCTCTACAAAAGACCGGCTTTTTTTGGCTTACCCCCAGTTTCTTCTGGTACTACAGCGGTAAGCAAGCCTTATTTTAGGGTTAGGCTCAAACTGTACAAAGGGTCCCTAGAAATATTTAATTTTTCAAGTCACAATCAATTGATGCGAGTGGTTACTATGGCATTGAAACCCTTTACCAGATGTATATTAAAAACAACAGCCATTTTTTTAAGCATCTGAGTGCTTGCCATCAAGAGTCACTGGTAGTACTGAATACCAGAATCTACTATTACTTGGGAAAAACTGAGGTAAGTACTCTCTTTCTGTAATTGTTTCCTAAATTAAAAACAAACAAACTTCGGCATATTTTTTGTAGCTGAGTCAGAGTGCTTGTCTTCAAGAATCGCAAATAATTCAAATAGTGTCTGAATGGCTTAAATTCAGGAATTGAGAAATTGAGGTAAGAAAGTAATTTTGTATTTGTTTGCTAAAATTAGTGGTCAACTGCTATTTATTTATTTAAAGCTTACAGCCAGTAGATAAGTGAGGTGGTGTGATAACAGAAAATAATGGTGCAGTGAAGTGGCTGAGGGTCAGGCTCTAAGAGCTAGAGCTGCCAAAAAGATATAAAAAAAGAAAAGAAAAGACAAAAGTTAAAGAAGGGAGGAACAACATTTAATACATGTACACAATGAAGAGAAAGTGCAAATATTGTTAGGGTCAAATCTGTGAATGAATATAACTGTTTTGCATGAACTAAGCTAAAATCAATTATGTAATAGTACTGACATTTTATGTAACCTAACTACTCGCTCGATATTTGTGCTCAAGCACACCACTAGTATCTATATAATAACTAGTGATGTGCTTGAGCACAAATGGCGAGAGAGCCTAAAACAACACTATTGTTAACACACTGAAGCAACTAAAAAAGTAGACTTTTTTATTATGTATATACGGTAAAGGGATTCAATGCCGTAGTAACCACTCCCCGCAACCGTTTGAATTGAAGAAAAAAAGCAACAAAACAAAAAATCACAATATTTAAACGTTTTCTTCGTGTTATTCTAAGTAGGTGTAACGCACAATTCTTTCACACAACTGAACATATCTACACAAGACTACCTTCGTAGTTTGCCTAGTGGACAATGATTAATTTTCAAGTAAATAATGTTATGTAGGGCTTATAACTATGACAAATAGCGTATTTACTTACCACCGCCACTAACTCAAATAGAAATGGAACTTTGGTAAGTTTTTGAGTTCTAACTGCACCCGCAAAAGAATTCAAAGCGGTAAACAATTCAAGATATGGGTAATGATTGATAAACCAGAGGATTCTGTTTAGTGCAGTTTGGGACAGGGTCGAACACAGAGCTATCACAAAAATACATGAGGGTCAAAGTACAAAATGACATATGTACGTCCACACATACATATACACTCGTGGTGTGCTTCAGCAGAAATGGTGAGCGAGCCTGCCTTGAACTACAATTTTGTTACAGTGTATATGATGAATTTTGCCTGGATAATCTTTTTTTATAACATGATGAAAAAAATGGATCCTGAGCAGTTAAACATTAATTTCAGCAAATATATACAGAACTACTTTCTTACCTTAATATCCTGAGCAGTTATAAGTCTGCAGTATCAAATTTAAGCTATTCTGACTACTTCTATTACCAGTAACTCTTGAACAAGCCTCTCATCTACAAAGAAAAAAGGCCAGAGTTATTTTTGCAACTTTAGTTAACAAAAATGGAATTACTACTTATCTCAGCTTCTCCCTAGTAGTGGTAGCTTCTTAAAAAGCCATTCTGACTACCAGTGGCTCTTGACAACCAACAAAGGGTACTTAAAAGCTCCAGAAAACGGCGAGTTTTTAAATTACGCATGTATGGAAAAGGGGATTCAATGCCATAGTAACCACTCCCCGCAACTGAATTGAAAAAAAAAAGAGAAGGAACAACTAGTAACGTTATCTTTGTGGTATTCTTAGTAGTAGCGTAACGCACAATACTTTTCACACAACTGGACTACTACGCAAGACTTCCTTCGTGGTTAGTCTAGTGAACAATGAATTTTCAAGTAAATACTGTTGCGTAGAGCTTATAGCTATGACAAATAGCACATTAACTTACCTCCGGGACTAACTCAAATAGAAATAGTACCATCCAATTATTGTGAATATTTGCATGGGCAGTGTCACAGTACCCTTAAGGCCAACCAAATCTAATTATTGTGAATAGTTGCATGGGCGGTGTCACAGCACCCTTAAGGCCAACTTTACACTAGAGTTACCAACAAACTACTTCAGTGAAGATACCTAGCATGGAATAAACCACTTATTACACTTGTTAGAGTGATATGGCTAGATATTTCACTCTCAGGCTTTACTTTCACTCTGCCTCTGGCTCATTAAAATAAATTAGCCTGCTCAGCTAGTGAAATATTTCGCCATATCACACTCTGACTCATGTAATAAGTACTATTTATTCCACCCTAGATATCTTCACAATGATATTTTTAGGTTTATGACCTGTGAAATAACTCAAGATGTTTCATCATTGATAAAAAAGTTTATCAGGATTGGAAACCTCCAGTAGCCAATACAAATCGGACGTGGTAACAATACACGCGTATCGTATTTTTTTCCAGCTTCCTCAATATTTTTTTCTACTGAGTTTAAAATGATAGCTAGTTACATAGAGACCATAATATCTGCAGTATGTGCCGTTAGGACCTGAATCAGGAAGTTGGAGTCAGGAATCAGTCTTTTACTAATCTTCTAGAAGTACATTCACGAGAGCACTTGAAGTTATTTAATAGCCTTTGCAAGAAAGTAATTGTGCATTATTTAAGGATGATCACAAATGTACTTGACTACTTAATTTTTAAGGTTGCTCAGTTGCATTATTACAGTACATATATACCACAAAATATCACGAGTGTGTCGGCTAGCATTTACATGAGTGCCCCAGGCACGAGTGTAAATGCCACCAACGGACGAGTGATATTCCTGTGGTATCCAATGATTAATCAATTTATTGTGTACTGATCATGTGCAAATGGCATAGAAACTGAGTGGCTAATGTAATGGATGCTGCCAAGAAGTCTTTCGGTTCTTTTTTTTTCTGATGAGGGCATTGAAAATCTTTTCTCTAATATTTGAGGTGGAGTAGAAAGGGAATGTGAAAGGCAAGAAGTATACTGCCATCTGGCATTGAGAGTGCGCACTATCAGTTAGTACGGAAGTCTTTAGAAGATCAAAACTCAAAAGAAAACATTACCAACTTGAGAACATGGTGTCGTTGGTGCAAAGGGATAAATGAAAAGCAAAAAATTGATATTCCACCCAAAAAAATTAGACAGACTTCTACGTGGTATGAACCGAGGACTTCTCAACAGCTACTCATAGCTAGTAATAAAAAGTCTCTGCATTCATATGAAGCTATTTTATTTAACCAAATTAATGTAATTAGCACAGAATGGTATTATAGAATTAGCAGACCCCCACGAGACACAAATAAGAAGCTTAGGGGGCCGCAATAACCCAACACAATAACTCCGGATTTCCCCTTTACTGCAGAATATTGCGGGCATACGATACTTTCCAATTCTAACACTTTCTATGTAAAGGCACTCAATAGGCCGATTCAGTACACAATAAATAATTTTAAATGAATCTCTTACATTGCTTAAAAAAATTAATGTAAACTTTCTAGGCATATCCGTATACCATAAAAGGGATTACAATCATTATTGCATTTACTAGTACGTACATTACACACAAGATTCAATTGTTATTATTGTATCAGTAACAGTTGCCTCTCAAGCAAAGGGATTTTAACACAAACGCTACACACATTAATTGAAGATGCTATTTTCATTATGTCCATTGAAATGGTTCACAATTATATATAGTTGTTTAGGACTACTTTGGCTCCACTGCACCTTAAGTTTCTTTTCCAGCCAGCTTAGGGATTATAACGTTGGTTGAATGACTGCAAAGGGTAGTAATTCTTTCAAGCACAATTTTTTTTACACATTAGAAGATATCCAGTAACCTAGAAGTAATCATTCCCTGGGGTAGCTCACCTTATGCAGCTCTGGGTAGGTAGGTAACCAGCTTTGCAAACTGTCAGATATAACAAATGCTACACGCCTTAGATTAGCGGCGCACGTGATCCATTTCCAAGACTTCGTTTATCAATAATTTCACAGTTATTTCATACTGTATTGCACAAGCTTATAACCCTAGTAGGCATAGTGATGAGGGGGCGGGGGGGGGAACTTCTACAGCCAACTTTACTCGGTGTGAGTTAAGGTCCTAGTACAAAGTACAGTAGTGAAGATATTTAGGGTAGAATTAACCACTTATTACACTCGTCAGAGTGTGATATGGCAAGATATTTCACTCTCAGGCTTTATTTTCACTTGCCTCAGGCTCGTGAAAATTTTTTTGGCCTGCTCATGAAATATTTCGTCATATCACACTCTGACTCATGTCATAAGTATTATGTATTATATATATGTATATTTTTTTAGACGGCCATTTGGTATTGAACTGGAATACTTTGTGCAGCTATTTGTGGAAGTAAGTGAATCACCAGAGCCAGCAAAACTTGGCTCTCTTCTCAATAAAATGTTCAAAGAGCAAAACATGTCATTTACGAAGGTATAATCTGAAATAATGTTATTAGTACTACTCATTATCTGGGTATGATTGCTGACTATACAGATTCCCTCAAAACTACTCATTCAAGTGCCAAGATGTGGGAAGAAACGTCAATCCTTTCAAAGGATTATTCCTGATATTCAGTTGGATATTGCTGAGGTTACTGATTCTGTATATACAGGTATATGGTTTAGAAAGTAGACTGAATAACACAATATCTATCTAAGCACCAAAAAATGTTTCCTTTTAGAGTTTTCCACTTTATGTCCTGTAATTTAAAGAAAACAACAACAACCAATTTCTAATAGTTTTATGAACATGCATACATTATTGTGATTACAACATGCAAATAGACACAGGAGTATGTATTCCAAATGATACCCTGTACTAAAAAAAGTGCTTGCTAGTCAACCAATATTTGTTCGGCCATTTATCATTATATATGCACATTATATTTCTCTCACAAAGCATCAGTTTTTTCTTTGATCATAAAATTTGTAAACAAACAAACAAACAAACAAACAAAACAAGCATTATAACTACAATATTCACCAAAAAGACAGCATATGGATTATTTTTCAAACTGTGGGGTTGGCATTTCACCAGGAACAGTTCAATTTAGCAGTCTTTGTTGCTATTTGTATCAAATATGTTTACAGGTTGAAAATTAGGATAAAAAAACAACTTAATTACCTTTCTTAGCTGAACTACTAAAGTATCTCTCACTCATTGCCTATTTCACATTTTCATCTTCTGTGTATCACCTAGTTCATCATCAATATCAGCATACATCTTCTGGTAGTAATGCAATCTATATGGCAATGGTCATTACGCACTAGAGTAAGGAGCGTGGTATAAGAAGGGTACATACTATTACACTCAGATAGACACGGGTCTGTTCACATCAAGGATGTGAAGTATTTGAGCATACATGGTAGTTTATTTGTTTTGATGAGTTATTATTATTTTCTGTGCAGGAAATTGTTTTTTATGTGAAGAACAGCAGGCTACATTAATATGTGATGACTGCTACAAACAGTTCAACTCCAAAACTGTTATGGCATATTGTAATGAGTGCTATAAAATGAGTCACAAGAGTTCTCGATCTAATCATACTTCACGGCCTTGTAGCATATGGGACTCTAAACTTGATCTCCTGTCAGTACTCTGTATTGAAACTAGTCATTATGTATGCTTTTCAAGGCAGGAGAGGCGTTGGCTCTTCTTTGACAGCATGTCAAATAGAGTGTGTAAGTTTATCATAAATGCTAGCAATAAATTGTTCTTGAAAATCTTTACGTTATTGAAATTAATGAGCATAATACTTTGCTCAAAATGAAGGGGAGAATTGAAGAAAAAGGAAAATAAGGGGAACGTATGAAAATAGCACATAATACAGTGAAACTATTCTATCAGTGTCAGACATGCATATGGTGGAAAGTATTTTTGAGTTGGGCTGATCTCAGAGCTTATTTTTAATCGAAGAATTTTGATCATTTTGTTCCACTCATGTGGGCTGGCTGTTGTTGAAATTTTGGTTTCCTTTCAGAAATTTGTAAAGAAATCTTATAGTCATAACTGTGTAATGACATTAGTGTTGTGACTCATATTTGATGAATTTTCCTTATCTTTTGTTACCTTTTCATATCTTTTGTACATTTTCCTCAAAATTTCAGATGATCAGTACAACATTCCCAAGGTTGAAGATTGCTCGAAGGACTTGAATGAATGGGTATATCCCAAAGACAAAAATATTTCTAAACTAATGAGTACCAAATCTCGAGAACTACCAGAATGCGTTCGTCGATTTACTCAAGATATCTACTTGTGTGTGTATGTACCCCAAGACTATGGATTGTATTGACTCCTTCAATTTTGTTTGTACTGAATATTTAAAAAATGCTTGCAGTTTTTTCCCCCACTAATAATTTATTGGGTTATTTAATTTTGCTTTGTGATATATTAAGAAATCATATAATATATTATAATATATATAGCTATCAGGGTTCCATCTAGAAAAAAATTAGTTTGGGTGGGGGGAAGTTCGGCTAGTTCCTCTGTTGAAGTTATCGGGCAATATGATATTACTCTTTAAGTCAATGAGAGTGTATGTAAATTAGCTTTAACTTATTTTGAGCTAAATGCTGTCATTTTGGAATCAGCCTAATGGTATACTGCACATAGTATGTAAATATATTGGGGGGGCAGAGCTGTGAAGTTTGGGGGAGAATTCCCCCCCCCCCCCCAACTAGACAGAACTCTGTTTATTATATAAGTATGTTTATTCCACCTTAGATATCTTCACAATGATATCTTTAGGTACATGACCGTGAAATAACTCAAGATATTTCATGGTTCTAATATATATATATAATATATATTACATGAGTCAGAGTGTGATATGGCAGAAATATTTTGTGGAGCAGGCTTATTGATTTTCAAGAGCCAGAGGCAGTGAAAATAAAGCCTGAGAGTGAAATGTCTAGCCATATCACTCTGATGAGTGTAATAAGTGTTTTTTTAGCAGCTGCTAGGTTGGTAGGTTACACCAGCCAGTTGGTAGCTGTAGAAACCTGGTAGAGTTGGCCAGTTGCTATAACTACAAGGGCAATGAGCTTGCCAATACAGTGTGAATGTGAAATACCATGAGTTATTTAAATTTAAAGTCAACTAAAAATATTATTATGAAGATATCTAGGGTGGAATATATATATGTATATATATAAACTTTGAGATCACTTTACACCCTTGCTGAGGGGTTTCCCAGCATAGCGGGATATGTCATATTTTACCACTGGAAGGTCAGCTTGTGGTCTCCTGATTTTTGGCACTACCTTATCATCTCCTGCTAGGTGGTGGCCTGAGAAGGGGATTTTGTCCTTTCTCTTTCCTGGCATACTGGAACAGGGGTCCCTGCTTGTGACTATGCTCTGCCATGAAGCCCTCACTGAACACAGCCTGTATGCAGTGCAACCTACTTCTATGATGCAGCCCAACTGTATCTGATCTGTCTTCAACCGGTGTTATTTTAGGTTTATATATTCCGGGGGGGGGGGGGGGGGGGGGGGGGGGGGGGGGGGGGGTTGCCCGCTTCTCACCCCTCTACCTGAGTTAGCTATAGCTGTTAATTTTTCAAGATCTTAGAGGAGGATTCTGTTAACCCAAGCTGCCATGATTCTATGATTCTTACTCATGACATCACAAATTAAATAAGCTGCCAGATTTGCAGAAGTGGAAGTATTTATTTGCTACGTAGAAAGGGTTGGTTATGCTAGACATAGATGAATAGATAACAGAAAGAATAATATTTATTATACTAAACTTGACATAATGAAAAATATAAAAACATGTCTTAAAAATAGTGCCTTTACTGGTTTGTATAATCTGGCAAATGTTCTTTAGTTCCAAGCCTTTTCATACTGGTAAAGTTTCTCACAATTGAACTTTTTAGCTGCTGCAGAACATGTTTTTTCCAAGCATTCGACATCATTACCGGGACTTTTAAGCAATTCACTGAAAGATTAGCAGCAATATTGAATCCTATATTGAGTAATTTCATTATAACAGTAAGTGAGACTGATATTTTTACTCATTAATTTCATAACGTACAAACTGTATACAGCTAGCTACTGCAATCATCACAATTTCACATAGCTATTTCTCATTGGAGTAATAAAAGAATAATAAGAAAATTTATGGAATTAATATACTAAAATAAAAATCTAAAAATTTCGAGCATAATCCAGCAGGCCCTACATGCAAGCTTTAATAGAAGAGAAGAAAATAGAAGAAATAGATAGGCTATACCTAGGGAGAAAAAGCACAACTCAGAAGATTTAGCTAATATACAGTACCAGATTATAAATTCTAAGTTTCAGGGTGCTAGATTCTCAGGTTATTACCAGCAAAACTTAATAAGTTATTTGTGTCTGTAACATTTGGTGACCTTTAGAATATATTCTAGAGTAAATTAAGTGATGGCTATTAGTGATGGCTAGGTGCTCATTATATACAAGGTTGTGCTTGCAAAGAAAACACAAAAACATCATTAACCAATAGTTTCCACACAGAATTAATCTAGACATTTTGGACACTAAGGACTAAAATAATATCCAATAGTCAAGAGAATCCTCCCTCATAATGTTATCTGGCAAGTTTTAAATAGTAAAAACTTAAAATCTTTTGATGTCACTCTTAGAATATGCAATAACAATAACTTTCGGGTGTTGGATTCTTTTTAACATGAGTCATCATATCTATTATTGAATCTATCAGTTCCTCATAAAAAATCATTTTCCTAAGATTTAATACCAATGTGAATAATATAATTTCATTCTCACTCTACAAGTAGCTACTGAAGCATGCGTGACTTTTCACAGCGCATAGTCCAGTGTTGTTTTGGTTTAGAGATTCCAGACATATTTAGTTTTAGTTATTCCTTGAAGGCTTAGTTTTAGTTTTTTCACTAATGCTCCTTGAAAGTTTAGTCATTACTTCAATATCATGTAAAATATTTAGCTAGTTTTACTATCAATTAACTTAGTTTTTTGTGCAAGAGTTTTGAGTGGCTGATTCATTAATTCTTACAGATTCAGTGTGTGAGGTTGAACATTTTCATATTCCTTCACAAACTACTCTACCATATGCCATGTCATCTCCATAAAATGTGTTGTAAAGCAGACAGCTCCTGCTTTTGTGGCTTGTTGATGAGCGTGAAATCTACCATACTGGTAAAGCCACCAGTTTTTTGCCTCACACTAGCCATGCTGAACACCCAAGTTGAGTTAGGCCAGAAAAAACTTTAAAAACTTTTGAACAGAAGCAGCTACGCATCCAGGGTTTGCACCATTGTGTACCTGTGTATTAAGTTTCGAGTTGTTCCTTTCTGGTCAAATCTCTTTGATTTAAAGGGGGAAAAAGTACCCAGAGAAAACTAAGTTTTAATTTTAGCTCTGGCCAAGTTCTGTATACTGAATAGTAAAGGCGTAACTGATCACCCGATTTTTATAGTGCATCCATTATGCAATTGAACTAACTCGTAACTCACCCATCACTAATGACGAAGACCATTTAGAATGTATAGGTACCTTTGGCTCAACTTCCAGGATGTAAAATCAACCCTCTCTCATCCGGACTCTCCTGACGCATCTCTCAACTGGACACTAGCGGCTCTATGCTAGCAATTCTTACCACCTGCATAAGCAAGCTCCGAGGAGCTGTGGCGGCTTAATCATAATCAGCTAGCTGAAGCCTACTATAAGCTGCGACCAGCATTTAGGTGGACATAATGTAGAGGCATGTTTGTAGTAGTAGAATTGTTTAATAAAGGCTATGTCGATTTTCCAAGTTAAATTATAAAATCAGCTGTCCGCTATGTAAGTGAGGCCTGAAGTCTCCCATTGAAGGTTGGAGCCAACTGATGCAGATTCTTATGGTGGTGAAGAAGTAGGAAGACATAAAGCAGCATGGATAAAATCCAAAAATATGAAGTAAAATAGTTATATTATATATGTACTATTATATTGAATAGCTATCAATAAAGCACAATTAAAACTTAGCATTACATTGTCATACATGTGCATGTGATTACATATCTAAAATGCATTGTTCAAAAACATGCATGCCATTTTTTTGTACTTTGACCCTCACATGTTTGTGCTGGTCCCATATGCAATTAAACAAATGTTGTTGTTGTTTTTGTTTAATGAGCTTTACCTGTATGGGACTAGCTATTTGGATCCAAGGTGGTGAGATGAGGGAGTATTGTGAATAAATATGGAGAAAAAATTGCTCATGGGAACACTCTTCTGAGGGAGAGTGTAGAGAACACTCCCACAACAGCACAACTACAGGTGACACAATGTTGCACTAATTCAGATGGGCCAGCATCTGCTTCTGGCTTTTTTCAAAGATAGCTTTCTTTCACTTAGAAAATCTTTTGTACAGGAATGGTAGCATTATCTGCAGCATGTTATAGAAGATTGATTTACTGTTGAGCCAGTTGCGGTACGGGAAATATCATTAGCTCAAACTGAATCAAAGTGGAAGCAATGAAGTAAAATATATACATGCCAAAAAATAAATATTTACATCTCTAGTGAGTCTAGGTTCTGAGCCGCCTGTCATTGAGCGGTACTCTTTGTTAAAATTAGGACATCAGCTTCTACCTGACTGCACTTCTCTCTGGTGGCAGCAGAACAAGCTACCCAGACTAAATCTGTTCCCTCGCACATCTCCACAGTGCACATAAGATTAATTAATAGTCACAAATTATTATCCCTGCTATGGCAGATTTTCTCACTGCCATTAGGGTGTAAGCAATCTAGCAACACCCCCTCCCCCCTCAAATAGAAATAATGCTATTTGAAACTAGAGCACTGAAGTGCAAACCCTCAGCGCTAGTTAGCTAGTTAGCTAGTATGATAAAGAAAATAATAACAAATGAAAAGTGTAGGAACAAATAAAAAAGAAAGAGAGAAGTGGCATGAAGAGAGGCAGGAAAGAGAAAAAGACAGTGAAGAGGGACAAAAGAAAGAGGAATGAATGAAAAAAGGTAGGAAGAAAAGAAAAAGGAAGAACAAGAAAGAAAAACAGTACACGAAAGAAAGAGGAAAAGAAAGGAAAAGGTAGGAAAGAAATAAAAACAGTAGGAAGAAAGAGGAAAATAAAGAAAAATAAGGCTAGAAGACAAAAGGAAAAAGAAAAAAAACAGGATGAAAAATAAAGATGAAAAAAAAAAAGTTGTGTACAGGGAAATGCCAGTCATAGAAAAACGCCATACGTTATTACCACAATGCGAATCAGAGTGGAAGGAAGTATATGCTATTATTAGACAGTGCACTAAACGAAAACCTGAAGATCGTCCCACAATGAGGGAAATTCTGAAATTGATTGTACAAATAAAAACTTAATTATTTGGTTTTGCAATATCTAGCTGATATTTACTCTTCTCGTAACCTTTTATAGCCATAATTTAGCCATATTTTATTTTATTATAAAATTTTTTGAATTTAGAATGTGAGTGGTGAAACTATAAATAGCTAATTTGTACAAATAAGCTCATTTGCTAAATATTTTGTTCAAGCACACCATTTTTATGGCTTAAAATTTCAACAATATCTAAAGCTTGTATGGGACTAGCTAAGGCTAGTTACATGATGTTTCTAATTCTTGGAATCCATTGGGTATCACATCTGAGTAGCTACTTATAAAAAACAGAAAGAATTGTGTTCTTGTGAACAGAAAACTCAGCATTTGTGTCAATGAGATGTTCAAGGAGCAATTATAGCTACAACCTTGCTGGTGCTTAGAGTGTTAAGTGAGGAGATTAATAACTTATTCAATGTAGGAAAGGATTTGGCTATTGTCCATTCTGTTCATTCATTATTACTTGGCATGACATTCATTATTACATTAGCTAATTACTTATATATTTACACCTGCATGTGATGTCACTTGTAGCTAATTAATGTGATTTATTAAAAGTGTGGGTTAATTCAGGAAATTGCTCAACTATTTCAGTACCTGAGTATTACGGCATAAGAACCAGAAGGTCTGTGGGGCAGTTGCACCCTAAATCCTGTTAGTGTTTGTTCTAGTTAAGTAAAACTAAAACCGAACCCCCTTAGTTTTGGGATATTTTGCACTTTTGGTAAGAATAACTAAAACTATGCTGAAGAGAACATGAAAAAACTAAAACTGTATAAATATTTTAGAAGAGTAGATTCGATAATAACTAAAACTACGTACCAGTAGAGTGAATGAAAATAAAACAACAACAACAACAAAACAAAAAAACAACAACAACTAAAGCAATTAAAGAATTCTGTTATGGACCCTTCGATCCATACCGTGAATATTGTGCATGTGATGCATACACTTTACATCACTACTATGTAATTCACACACTTATTTCTTTCTTTCCAATCCTATCCATACACAGAGCTTTAATGTTCCCAGTTGTGTACATCTTGCCTAATTCATTTACATTATATAAACCATTTACCTCATGCAGCATGAATGGATTGTGAACAGGCTATATCATTGTCAACCACTCCCCTTTCAGTTCAGATTTCCCACGTATTCAATGAGTTCAACAAGACTTGAGAGTGTGCAGGATTTCCTTGGTGGCATCGACTTTCGGGAGGAAGGTGGCCAGAGCTGAGATTCACCTTGAAAATTTATGTCATTATAAATTGCCATCAAGTAAATTATCTCTAAACTATATAAAAGTTTATCATTTTTTAAAATTTATATCTATATCATACTTTATTTATAATACCTAATTAATTCATAGAAATATGCTATTTTTGAATACTTTCTTGAAGAAATTTGATTATTGAAGAATTTGAGAGACAACATTAATTAACCCAAATTAAGTCAATTGCATATAGCACAACTCACTAAATCTTCTACATTATATTGAAGAAAAACTAAAAACTAACTAATCTTTCGGGAGAATTTGGGGAAAAACAACAACAACTAAAACTAAGCATTCAAGATAGTTATTATTTTAGTATGAATAATTAAAACTAAGAAAGTTTGGAATTTCTAAACCAAAACAACATTGTATCCTGTAGCTAATAAGTCAGGAGAACTCTGCCCCCCCCCCCCCCCCCCCCCCCCTTCCCCTCCTTCCCCATGATTTGGGGAGTGTTCTGTAGGGGTAGGGGGTGGAGCTCATAAATTTTGCATGGTAGTCTGCATCTAATGCTATCATAGATGTTTAGTCAATTTAATTTATGTGTGTTCACTAATCATTTAGCTATGGACTCACTTACTTAGATAAAGTGTTGTCTTGATTGTGCACCAATGAACACTAAAGATTTTAGTCCAATTTAGCTATATCCTCCTTATTTATATAGTCCATAATACTTTAATTAATCATGTCTTGGCTGGAATATCCAACTCTTTGAACAGATAATTTAGTTAAATATTAATAAGAATATGCATTAAATAAAGACAAGATAACATAAAATAAAACCACAAATGTATATAAAGCTAACAACAATGAATACATATGAAGTTCACAGAAAACAGTCTGCTATGAATATAAATCCTGAGGCAGCTGCTATTTATAGCTACCTTGATGCATGCTGTGCCAAGAACAATTCCAGTTGACCAAGCAATGAGAGTGAGGACTCAATAAATTATTCTTCAAATTTTCCCTATAATGCTCTAGTTCTCATAAACTCGACGACGCACAATATTTTGGTCTGCCTATAGCTAATGCTTGAAATTAAACGTAAGATTTTCAATTTTTTAAATGAAAGTACAAAAAATGTTGTCACTTAGTATTAATTGTATATTGGACCATGATGCTCCAATACCAGTATAACAATTATTAAAGCTTCAATACCTACAACCTTCAATTACAGATGTTAGCTGTCTTGAAAAACAGTGTGCTAGCAATGAAAAGTTTACTCTGCAGCTGCATGCAATGTAACTCCCTCACTTCAACAAGTACATTTTCTCAAAATGGATTCTTTTCTGCATCATGTACGTCTTCAAAATGTCCAGTAATAGCTAGCAGGGATAGCTAATTGTACAAAAGTGTTGCGAGCAAATACACGTGTTCGTCTTAGTAGTCTATTCAGTCAATAGCTATGATCCGTTTCTAGATTTCTTAGTTAGCTTGACTAAAATAAGCCTAATTGTAGCTATAAGATTTAGTATGACTGGTTGCTTAGTTAAGCAACTGAAAGGTCTAAAACACTTGCAAACTTTAGAATATACCTAGCTAGTAATGTGTCCTGAATTTTGTCCAATAGCTAGTTATATTTCATTTTTGTATTCTCATTCAAATATGTGCATGTTTCCTTGACATGGTAACTGTTTATTAGGTTATAGGATGAATAATAGCTACAGTAGAGCATCCCAACTGAGCACAATTTGAGACCAGGGCTTTCAATTCACTACATAATAAAAGTAGCTTGCTTGGACGTAAGCTAGTTGTGGTCGACTTGAGTACTTCTTAGCACCGAACGATTGTGGGTGAAGCTTAAACTGCAAGGTGGCGCTTCTTCTTAGTACCGAACGATTGCAGGTGAAGCTTGCTCGCAAGGTTAGTTAGCTCGTACGGAAGGTGGAGCTCATATGGAAGGTGGAGCTCATATGGTAGGTGGAGCTCATACGGAAGGTGGAGCTCGTACGGACGGTAGGTGGAGGAGCTCGTACGGTAGGTGGAGTTCGTACGGTAGGTGGAGCTCGTATGGTAGGTGGAGCTCGTACGGTGGGTGGAGCTCGCATGATAGGGGGGGCTAAGATAGGGAAAACAACATCTTAGGCCGTGCGGTGTCCGAATGAACTGGTGAAACTCTAGCCTTTCGACTAAGTTCGTTTGAGATGGCTGGTACTTCAAGCGATATTGATTTAAAACCGTTTATCATAAAAGACCGGCTGCAGGAGAAGCAGGATCCTAAGAATACCGATGGTTTACCTGCTGGGCCGCGTGGTTTCTTTTATGAAGTCAAAGTTGGAGATATGCTCTGTGTAGCTAAAAAGCTTCATTCAGTCCTAGTGACTAGTGTCAGTGAAGCTATGAAAAAAGAAGTTGTAGAGGATTTCAAAAAGGAATGTCTTGTTCTCAGTAAGTTGAGACATCCTAACATAGTTCCATTCATTGGAGTGTATTATGGAAGTAATAACAAGGATGATATTGCCATGGTGATGATGAAGATGGAGAGTGGTTTAGTACAGTTTCTTGAGAAGTCCTCCAGTATTAGTGATACCACTAAGCTATCTATTCTTCAAGACGTCTCATACGGTCTTGTGTACTTACACGAGTATAACCCTCCAATCATTCATTGCGATTTGACTGCAATGAACATTTGGCTTACAGCAGGATTTCGAGCTAAAATAGCTGATGTTAGTGTAGCTAAGTTACTAGATCAAGCTACACTATCTGCAAAAAATTACATTACAGCACCTGGGAATTTCTTTTATATGCCTCCTGAAGCTCTCGTGGAAAATGCTTTCTATACCGTAAAATTGGATATCTTTTCCTATGGCCATCTTTGTCTTCATGTATGGACAGAAAAATTTCCTAAAGTGTTTGAGATAAATATCACTCCATCTATGTTACATCAAGGCATTGTAGAAAAGCTAAAGCGACAGTCGTCTATTGATGAGGTTCCAAAGGATAGTGCTCTATATGCTCTGATTACAAAATGCTTGAGTGATAAACCTGATAGAAGACCTACTACAAGGGAACTGAATATGACCATGATTCAGATAGTGGGGGTAAGTTCTGAGTTTGAATGGCAAATTTATTTGAGTATTAAGTTAATTTGTTAAAAGATTATTCACTTCAAGTCACTTCAGGGAGGCTTGACACACACACACACACCACGTATAGCTATATATAACACTTATTGCATAAGTCAGAGTGTGACATGGTGAAATATTTCAAGAGCAGGCGAATTTAATTTCACAAGCCAGAGGCAAGTGAAAATAAAACCTGAGAGTGAAATATCTACACTGTAAAAACCGGGGTGTTTAGTTACACTCATAGGGTGTGCTGTTACACTCACACTGCGAAACACTCTATGACCATACCAAAAAGAGTGTATTTTTGTCAGGAATAATAGGTAACACCCTTTCAGGAATACTTTTTTTACATACCAACATTTTATAATGAACCTGTTGACTTATAATAATTTTCCATTATTATTTGTTGTTGGTTTTGTTTTATTTGTTGTTTTATTTTCCATTGCAGCAATAAAGGCAAGCTGGTACAGTCGAACCTCTCTACAACGGGACTCCGAAAAGCGGTCAGACTCTCAACGACGGTCATTCCGCTGGGAACGGAGCTCCATCCGCATGTCTGTAATAGATTTTAAACTCTGAGAAACGGTTGACTCCCAACTCCGAACAACGGTCATATTACCGGACCCCACAGTGAAATTGCAATACAAAATTATCTCCCACAACGGCCAGTTAGCCACACCCATGCATAGCTTGCACAACAATTTAGTCATTTTAAACTCGAATATAGAGCAAGTCAGAATTACAAATGTCCAGCAGCAATCAGATCATTTACCAGCTCCCTCATTTTATTGATATAGGCTGGAGGGCCGTATAGGCGGTAGATGCACGGCACTTCCAGACCGTAACCAGCGCCTCTGTTCACTTTGTCCCCTCGTATCACGGCAAATGCTTTGTTGACGTCTCTTCTCAAAAACTGGAAAAGCCGTGGAGCCAGGTTTTGTGTGGTACATGACCTACAATAGTAGTCTCCTTCAAAATAGCCACTGCTTTCTTATCTTTGGCATTTGCAGGCTCTGGCTTTACCAATAGTGATTCCCCTACCATAGGTACCCATACATCAGTATATGCGTGGTAGCCCCTAATGTAAGAGTCTATTTCCAGTACTTGAAGTTCAGTAGCAGTAACGACCTGGCTAGCCATAGTTATGACGGACACACCTCCTTTGTGGTGGGCTTTACCTGAAAAACTCCGAAATAAGGTCAAACTCTCTACAAAGGCCAACACGCTTGTCCCCATGCTTGGCTGTTGTAGAGAGGTTCGACTGTATAACATGGAGCTTTGGATGAAGAACATAAATATTCATACTCGTTAACTGTTGTACTGTGCCAAGTATATTTTATTCATTTGATCACAAATAAACTGAGAGTCATTTAAAAAAAATCTTTACTAGCCAGTCAGAGGGAGAAATGGTGAGCTTTAAGTTCTACAAAAATGTGCCTTGGTTTCTGCAATTTGATAATTCTCACCACACTCCACACTGTTTGAAGGTGCTCGTTTTGACTAATTGTTTTTGTCTGTAACATGGCTGATGATTAATTGAAGAAGAATCCCTCATAAGCGCAAGCATATCCAGTGTGCATGCTACTGCACAGTTTTATAACTGGTGTAGTTTTTTACTTGATCACTCAGGTCCCAGGTCCTTCCAGAGAAAGACACAATTAGATAGTGACCCCACCTTGAGTTTATAATGTCCCTCCAACGGCATTGATGAAAATGTAGCTACGTTAAATATTTGTTAGGCTATATACTGTTGCGTAGACATAGGCGGCTCTGTTCATACTCGTTAGAACTGTTGTACTGTGCCAAGTATATTTTATTCATTTGATCACAAATAAACTGAGGCCCTAAGTACTTCGCTGCGCGAGACGCCTTATAAGCTATAGTGACTTTACTACACTTCTGTGGAGTGTATCAGTACGCCCATGCAGACTTGCTACTTTAAGAGGTGTTCAACTACTGACACAGTGGTAGGAACTAGCTAGTGGGCTGACTACAACTTTGGCCAGTTTGTTGATGAAAATAATTATTGAATGTTTACAATTAATGTGCATATCATTATGCTGGTCTTATGTGGTTCACAATTTAGTGGGCAAGATTCTATACAGCACACTTTATGCGTCATTGTGCAAGCTATTATTCATAGTGGCTAGTTTTACTAATTTCAATTTAATGTTTTTATTCACAGCACTAACAACGAGGAAGCTGAAGAGCTTAAAGTTCTAATGAAGAATTTCAAGGCATGCTTGGTAGCTAAGTTTGAGAACAACACAGCTAGATATGTATATGTGGTTATTTCTAATAGTTATTAAAATTATTATTATGATGACATTAACCTTAAGTAATGAGTCTCATTGGTTTCATCTGCCAGGGATAGTCTTGGCTTTAAAAAAAAATAGGAGACAATTAAATAAAACCTGAGATTGCATTTCTGCTATGCAGCTTACATCTTAATAATATGGTAAAAGTGTCAACGCAATTCAAGAAAGTAAAAACAGCATTTGTCTTTGCACAAATCAACTTACCATAGTAATTGAAAAGGTAACGCTTTACCGAACCACTTTGAGAAGCCGTTTAAGATGAAATAGTTGTAAACCCCTTTACCCAATTAATTGATTAGCACAGGTGCGTACAAAAACCCTTGAATATGATGAACTCGAAACAAACTATATATTAGTTGTAAGACACTAGGATCATCCGTGCATTGGGTAAGAAGCTGTAAGCTTAGAATTTAAATCAACCGCTTTTGGTTTGTGTAGGCTTTACTCGCTGTTCTGTCGGTGTTGCTACCAAAACTGAGTTCAGTAATCTAGCTTTTTTTTTCTTCTTTTTTAAATTATATATATACACTACAATACAAAATAATATAAACTGAGTTACAGTCAAAAAGCAAATGAAATTAAATCAGTTTAGATGTGCTTCTGAGGTCACCAGGTCTACTGCTGCTGGTATTCTTACAGCATGTCCAATGGATGATCTGGCTCCTCGAATGGCTTGGATAGAGGACTGTAGAAGAGAAAAGGATAGGCGGCATTGTAACCATTGAAGAGTAATGCTATAACTGTGTTCCCACATATTGGCGAGCATGGACGCTAATTTTTTTATAGAATATATTGGCTTCCTTTGCTATGCCACCGGTAATAGAGAGTACAACTGGTGTGAATGTGGCATGTTCCACTTCTCTAATTCTCTCCTCATATGCCCGTTTCTTGGCTTGTTCGTGCTTCCTATACACCATTTGCATGTCTGAATGTTTGTTGGAAGGGGCATAGGGGTTGAATACCCTTACATCAAATTATGTTCTTTCGTGATTGCCGCCCCAAACACCGTTTGCTGCAATGTCGAGTCTTGCTCCTGGCTGTGAATTAGCAGTCGCACCATTCAGTTCTTCAAACACGGGCTGAAGGCCAGGCTCAATACATACATCCTTGCACACCTCAGTTAAGAGTGTTACTGTCAAATTCCGTATTTCGTTGTGTCTGATGGATGGAAACCTCCCTTTGGGGCATGAAAGGGCATGCTCAACTGAGAAGATGGCCCCACATGCACATTTAGCTGGTAGTCTCCCAGGGGTTCAGCCATAGCGCAGTGCGAGGGCGTCGTGAAATGCACCCCTGTGTAGAGCTGTCTTGTCTTGGTTCTGTTTCACCCTCTTTGTAGGCTGACCTTGACAATAGCCCTGCTAGTTGGTCTGTCCTGCCTGTCTTGTATGGTGCAGCAAGTTATAAAAAATAAAATAAAATAAAATAAAAGCCGTGTTCCATTAGTGGGAGCACTGTCAGCCAGGTTTATGATCCTTTTTCCTTTGCTAGGTTCACTGCTCTCTTCTGGCTGGCAGATAGCAATTTCATGAGGTCTTCGGCATCCTTTGAGTTTTCTTCCAAGATATGTGTCCTCACCCTATTCTTGGATTCGAGTTGCTGAGCGATAATATCAAGTCCATATTCATCGTCCTGTGATAGGATGTGAGTGCAAAGAGAGGTACCAACCTAGAACCTCTACACTCGATTAGCGGTTGGTAAAGGGATTCGGTACATGAGACTAACTTTTCATTATGGCGGTTCGGTTAAATGAAAGTATCTCACTCAGCCTTCAAGAGTAAGTTAAAAGCTTTGCACCCCTTAAAAAAAGTAATGCCAATCTAGTAATACTCTCGTGATGTGGGAGAGGAGGACTGTCTAATAATTCTGTACATTAGTTTCTTAGTAGTTTGAGACAAATAGTGTGTACAATATAAGTCTGACAAAAAATGGAAACTGGTTGTTTGCTATGTAAACTTGACATATATATCTTAGAGTCATCTTCAGTGGTTTCACAAGACAGCTGCATTAGGCTTGTATGTTTGTCCCTCCATCTAATCCTATCATTAGTTAGCAAGTGTCTAAAGGGTACTACTTGTCACTTACTCGTAATAATATCAGTGAAATTAAAAATTCGCTCACCTAATAGCTAGACTAGAGTAGCTAAAAGGAATGGCGGTACAACTATGAATATTGAATGGAATCATATAGCTATTATATCCATGTAATTTTTATACAGCAGGACCACAACTGTATTATCTTGTCCAGTAGTGATGGCATTTCCCATTGGCTTATTTTGCAGGTAGCAACATGCTGCTGATGTATCAATGCCAGTCAATACAAGATGTTGGCGAAACAAGTGTCATGAAGTAAGTTGATAACGGGTGTGAACATAACCAGGCCTCATCCCTAATAGTGATAATGTTGGTGGCCCTGCCTCTTTTATTGTCTAGGTACTAATCTTTCCAGGGTTTTTTTTTGTTGTTTGTTTTTGTTTTGGGGCACGACTTAGGTTCACCTGCATTGAGTCTACCACACTGGATTTATGTCCAAACCAAAAAGTTGAAGACTTACTGATATTCTCCTATTACTTGTTACAGGGTGGGCAGTATTAGGGTAAACTTGTAGTTGTGCGTTCCCTGGCTGCTTTGGCTGTCTCTTTAGCCTATGGCTTTGACCCATTCTTGGTTGATGCTCACACTTTGCTGGCAAGTCTATACATGCTTTATTAGTGACAGTCTCATTGCACTGCTCATCTGCTGATGCTACCCCTTACCTTATGACCTTACCATGCACCCTTCACTAGGCTATTCTTTTGTACTAGACCTTCCCTAGCATCCTCAAGTTGTCCTCCAGCTCCCACTCTTTGGGCCCTAATAACACTAGAGTTGAAACAAGTATGAAAGTGTTGGTTGGCCTGTGCTGTTGCATATAGAATAGAGATATTATAAAGTATCAATTATCATAGTTGCTGAGGCTAGTGGTTCTGTAGTATGCAGTGATATTGGTGCCATTGGCCAGATTGTTATTATTAGCCCTCAGCATGCATGCGCAAGTGGGTTATAGTAGTCGTCCCATCTGTTTGTCTGTCTGTCAGCTGATTTTGGAGATTACTGACAATTAACTGTTGATTTAAGTATGATCTTGCTCAGGATGATGATTTAACAAGCTGTCTGCTCCGTGTAGGTTCAATTTTTTGTAGGTAATGTCCTATATCGTCATGTCGCAATCACATGGGCAAATAATTTCTTTTCTTCCCACGTTAGTTTTTGCTTCATACTGAAAAGTTAATGAGAGCTGGAATTCAGGTGTTTTACGTTGAAACTATATACTGGTGAGAGTGTCCTGCATGTTTAGCTACTTCTTTAGACAGCAATTAGCTACATCTATGTTTTCGCTTGAGCTGTATTGATACCTAATTAGGAATAGCCAAATATATTATTTTTTCGGTCTGAGAAATTATTTTGTTATAGCTAGCTAGTGTATAGTAGCGCTGAGGGTTCACACCTTTGGTGCTTCATTTGCTTGGCTTGATAACTAATTTTCTTTTCCATTAGAATTAATATTGTCATAACCTTTTTTTTTTTTTCATTTCCTAGATTTCATGGTGCTTGGACTGCTGCTATCTGTACTGAGGTTCTGGTGTTCTTGATTGAAGAAGAGAATAATGGTAAGTCTCTAGGCATGCACTACTGTTATCATTGTACATACACATACTAATACTAACACTGCATTCACGAAGTACTGCACACTTAGTGCTAGCACTGTGCATGCACGTAGTACTATTACTGTGCACGCACATAGTGTTAACACTCCACGCACATAGTACTAACACTGTGCACACACGTAGTACTATTACTGTACACGTACATAGTGCTAACACTCCATGCACGTAGTACTATTACTGTGCACACACATAGTGCTAGCACTGTGCATGCACGTAGTACTATTACTGTGCACGCACATAGTGCTAGCACTCCACGCACATAGTACTATTACTGTGCACACACATAGTGCTAACACTGTGCACGCACATAGTGCTAACACTCCACGCACGTAGTACTATTACTGTGCACGCACATAGTACTAACACTGTGCACACACATAGTACTAACACTGTGCATGCACGTAGTGCTAACACTGTGCACACACATAGTGCTAGCACTGTGCATGCACGTAGTACTATTACTGTGCACGCACATAGTGCTAGCACTCCACGCACATAGTACTATTACTGTGCACACACATAGTGCTAACACTGTGCACGCACATAGTGCTAACACTCCACGCACGTAGTACTATTACTGTGCACGCACATAGTACTAACACTGTGCACACACATAGTACTAACACTGTGCATGCACGTAGTGCTAACACTGTGCACACACATAGTGCTAGCACTGTGCATGCACGTAGTACTAAACACTCCACGCACCATAGTACTAACACTGTGCACGCAATAGTACTAACCTGTGCACGCACATAGTACTAACACGTGCAGCCAGTAGTACTAACACTGTGGCACGCACACTACGTGCTAACACTCCACGCACATATACTAACACTGTGAACGCACATTAGTACTAACACTGTGCACGCACATAGTACTAACACTGTGCACGCACATAGTACTAACACTGTGCACGCACATAGTACTAACACTGTGCATGCACGTAGTACTATTACTGTGCACGCACATAGTACTAACACTGTGCACGCACATAGTACTAACACTGTACACGCACGTAGTACTAACACTGTGCATGCACGTAGTACTATTACTGTGCACGCACGTAGTACTAACACTGTGCACGCACATAGTACTAACACTGTGCATGCACGTAGTACTAACACTGTGCATGCACGTAGTACTATTACTGTGCACGCACATAGTACTAACACTGTGCACGCACAGTGCTAACACTCCACGCACATAGTACTAACACTGTGCACACACGTAGTACTATTACTGTGCACGCACATAGTACTAACACTGTGCACACACGTAGTACTATTACTGTGCACGCACGTAGTACTAATACTGTGCACGCACGTAGTACTAACACTGCACGCACGTAGTACTATTACTGTGCACGCACATAGTGCTAACACTGTGCACACACATAATACTAACACTGTGCACACATGTAGTACTATTACTGTGCACGCACATAGTGCTAGCACTGTGCATGCACATAGTCTAACACTGTGCACACACATAGTGCTAACACTGTGCACGTACATAGTGCTAGCACTGTGCATGCACGTAGTACTACTACTGTGCACACACACTGTGCATGCACGTAGTACTAACGCTGTGCACGCACTTAGTGCTGGCACTGTGCATGCATGTAGTACTATTACTGTGCACGCACATAGTGCAAGCACTGTGCATGCACGTAGTACTATTACTGTGCACGCACATAGTGCTAGCACTGTGCATGCACATAGTGCTAACACTGTGCACACACGTAGTACTATTACTGTGCACGCACGTAGTATTAACACTGTGCACGCACGTAGTACTATTACTGTGCACACACATAGTGCTAACACTGTGCACACACATAGTGCTAACACTGTGCACACACGTAGTACTATTACTGTGCATGCACGTAGTACTAGCACTGTGCACGCACATAGTGCTAACACTGTGCACGCACATAGTGCTAACACTGTGCACGCACGTAGTACTATTACTGTGCACGCACATAGTACTAACACTGTGCACGCACGTAGTACTATTACTGTACACGCACATAGTGCTAGCACTGTGCATGCACATAGTGCTAACACTGTGCACACACATAGTACTAACACTGTGCACACACATAGTGCTAACACTGTGCACACACGTAGTACTATTACTGTGCACGCACAGTGCTAACACTCCACGCACGTAGTACTATTACTGTGCACGCACATAGTACTAACACTGTGCATGCACGTAGTACTAACACTGTGCATGCACGTAGTACTATTACTGTGCACGCACATAGTACTAACACTGTGCACGCACATAGTGCTAACACTCCACGCACGTAGTACTATTACTGTGCACGCACATAGTGCTAGCACTGTGCATGCACATAGTGCTAACACGGTGCACACACATAGTACTAACACTGTGCACACACATAGTACTAACACTGTGCACACACGTAGTACTAACACTGTGCACGCACGTAGTACTATTACTGTGCACGCACATAGTGCTAACACTGTGCACACACGTAGTACTAACACTGTGCACGCACGTAGTACTATTACTGTGCACGCACATAGTGCTAGTACTGTGCACACACGTAGTACTATTACTGTGCATGCACGTAGTACTAGCACTGTGCACGCACATAGTGCTAACACTGTGCACACACATAGTACTAACACTGTGCATGCACGTAGTACTAACACTGTGCACGCACATAGTGCTAGCACTGTGCATGCACGTAGTACTATTACTGTGCACACACATAGTACTAACACTGTGCATGCACATAGTACTAACGCTGTGCACGCACATAGTGCTAGCACTGTGCATGCACGTAGTACTATTACTGTACACACACATAGTACTAACACTGCATGCAGCATGCACGTAGTACTAACACTGTGCACGCACTTAGTGCTAACACTGTGCACACACATAGTACTAACACTGTGCATGCACGTAGTACTAACGCTGTGCACGCACATAGTGCTAGCACTGTGCATGCACGTAGTACTATTACTGTGCACACACATAGTACTAACACTGTGCATGCACGTAGTACTAACGCTGTGCACGCACATAGTACTAACACTGTGCACGCACATAGTGCTAGCACTGTGCATGCACGTAGTACTATTACTGTACACACACATAGGTAATATAATTTACAAGTCTCACCTGGGGTGAACTAATTGGCGAGTGAGCGTAGCGAGCGAGACACTTACAGGGGTAACACAATCGAAAATCGGGGATGTTTGTTTATTTATTTATTTATTTGTATATATGTATGGACGTATGTATGTCATTTTGTACTTTGACCCTCGCGTTTTTGTGTTAGTTCGGTTGTCGATCCCGTCCCAAATTGCACTAAACAGAGTCCTCTGGTGATCGATCAGTACCCGTATCACCCTAGAAATTGAATTGTTTACCGTTTTGAATTCTTTTGCGGGTGCAGTTACAACTTGAAAACTTAAGGGACTTCCATTTCTATTCGAGTTAGTGGCGGTGGTAAGTCAATGCGCTCTTTGTCATGGTTATAAGCCGTGCGCAACAGTATTTACTTGAAAATACATTGTCCACTAGACTACTGCGAAGGTAAGTCTGTGTAGGTGCATGTCCAGTGGTGTCAAAGCATTGTGTGTTACAACCACTACTTAGCTAAAGAATATCACAAAGAAAACTTTTAAATAACGTGTATTGTTTTGTTGTTGTTGTTTTCCTTCCAAGCAGTTGCAGAGAGTTGTTACTATGGCACTGAAATCCCTTTACCCTGTAGCCTAAATTTAAAAAAAACTTGGACCTTATTTCAGTAGCTTTCAGTGCTGAAGTCATAAAATATATAGTCTTTAGGCCATCGCTCCCATTTGTGCTCAAGCCAACCACTAGTGACTCTCTGCATATTGTGTTAACTTGATTTCATACTACACGTACATACATAGTGTCTTCTTCAGTTGTACAAGTATAACTTACTATGAAGTATCTGTATTTGCTAAGGAGCTATATTTGCAATTGCAATTAAATACTTCTAAAGTATTTTGACCCCAACTCTGGTGTCTTTTCCACATTAACCGATTATCGCCGAATTACGCGTTTCTGCGTCAAGCACGAGGGTGCTTCACAGCGCGGGTTACGCATTTTTGCGTAACCGCCATAGTACCCGCTTCAATTAGCTACCAGCAGCAATCGCAAGTGTTTCAAGAGCTCCCACAACGCCGTAGCGATTTTCCTGTGAGGTAAGTGTAAGGGAGGCAAGGTTTTAATGACCCTTACCATAGGAAATTTTTTTATTATTTGTAGATTGAAATTGTAGCACTGTTTGTGTATAAAGAAAATCAAAGTTACAAAAAAAAAATATGAATAGCTATATCTAATAGACAACAATATTTATCAATTATTAATAATATGATATAAAGTTGTCAATAAAATTTAAATACTGCCAAGAAGTCTTCATAGAGGGCAGTGATGAAGAATTTTATGATCTCAAAGAAATAGAGATAGAATAAGGGAGAAGACTTCTCAGGTGTAGAGGTCCGTGGCCAAGAAGTCTTCATGGAGGGCAGCAATGAAGAATTTGATGACCTGGAGGAAATAAAGGTTGAAAAAGGCAAGCTATTTTAGCTTCGTTTGTTCATACACAGAGGGTTATATAGATTTTGAACAACACTAACCACAAAAAGGTCAAGTTATTATTGCATGAGGATACAGACTTTCTTCCTCCCAGTTCTCCCTACTTGAAGGTGCCCATAAAATGGATTTCTTAGGAGAAAGTTTCTCAGGTATGAAGAGAAGGATGTGCAATCTATGTCAAGAACAGTAACAACAGACACATCATGGTACGGTACAGTGGTGA
>WLWD01005048.1_pt1:25000-38253 | contig 38253 bp, 24 predicted proteins | sample 6712731 | NCBI WGS metagenome assembly WLWD01 (sample SAMN12718690, study PRJNA576275) | sponge metagenome | isolation source: marine sponge | host: Mycale hentscheli | place: New Zealand: South Island, Marlborough, Capsize Point | collected 2014-11-01 | reverse complement strand
TAACTCTTGAACAAGCTCTCAGCTACGATAAAAAATAAACCAGTGTTATTATTTGTAATTTTAGCCAACAAATATGGAATTACTACTTACATCATTCTTGAGTATTGATAACTTCTGTAGTATCAAAATGAAGTTACTTTGACCATCTGAATTACCTTGAATTCTTGACTACAAGCTCTCACCTACAAAAACAAAAGACAATCAATTTTAGCACACAAATACAAACTTACTTTCTTACCTCATTTTCTTGAGCAGTGGTAACTTTTGTAGTACCAAATTTGAGCCAATCTGACTATTTGAATTTACCAGTCACTGTTGACTAGCTCTTAGCTGTAACTGTAAGTGTCTCGCTCGCTATGCTCGCTCGCCAATAAACATCCCCGATTTTCAACTGTGTTACCCCTGTAAGTGTCTCGCTCGCTCGCCAAATTACTGCAACTCCTTATCTTTTACGCATGTGCAAATGTATCAACCATTTTACCAACACATAATGGTATTCATAAGTTTTTACGCACAGAACATTTATCAACATGCTTTACATTTAAATGCTCGTAAATGAAACTCTCTTAACGTCGCTACTGTTAGTTTTAGTTGAGTTGATTCTGTTCCAAGTGTTTTCAATGCCAGCGATAAAATTAGCTAGTTAGTAGTACAGCATGGTCCAACCTTTACCTGAGTTCGTGGATTAACCCAATGAACAGGCATGAACCTACTGATTATTATAAAAATCAAATCATTTGCTTTGTAATAAAAAAAAGGCTTATACTTAATTGTTTGGTGTGATTAGCTACAGTGTCATTGGAATTTTACAGATACAGGGAACATGGAATTAAACACTTAGGCTCATGATAGTAAACCACTATCGCTTTTTCTATTAATAAAACTCATCACTTGAATAAACAAGTGGGTGTGGTTAGATGGGTGTGGTTACAAAGGTCACACTAATAGCTCAGGCTTCCTACTGCCCAGTTATTAGCCGTCATTTCTATAGGATGCTAAAGAGACTTGTATTGAAAGTTACAAGATAGAGAAATCGATATAAAATATTGACCTGGAAAGATGAATGGGAATGCTGAGGGTCTGTCGATATAGGACTGGTACTAGGAAGAAGATGATTCCTCAAAGATTGTTGGTGTTTGTCAGATTTGCCTTGCTAGCCAGGTCTCTGGAGGGGGAGCTGTGGGACCACCCTCCGAAGAAGATGTGAAAGAGAACAGAATGCTTGCAATGTGGTATCAGTATTATGCCATTCTTATTCAATTTATAACAGTGAGTTGTGTGTACATGCAAGTTTACTCACTAGCTTGGGTAAGGGTCGAAAAATTTTACCAACCTGTGCATGCACAGTTTTTTCAATGTAAAACTCTTTCACATAATATTATGTGTCTGTATATTGAGTGATAGTTTAGTCCATTCTTTTTTCTTTTTTTTTGCTAAGTTGGGTCTTTGACCAGTTTCTACAGCTTAAACTGAAAGACTTGCAGCTACCACTACGGACACTGGTGGCAATAGTAATGAAATCACTTCCTGTAGTCTGTGGTAGTGATTTATACCCATCCCCTACAATCTGCATAATTTAATATTGTAGCATTTTCACATGCATGTCCAATTATCCTGCACATATTTCTATATTTTCTAGTCAGTCCTCACTGTACTGCAAGTATTATACAAACATTTGAAATATGTTAAATCCTCCACTTAACTGCTTCAATTCTCAAGTCACTGAATGCAGCTATAGTAATAATTCTACTTTTATACTATTCAGATTTTTAATATAAAATAAAATATGATCTAGTTTCAGTTTTGACTTCACATGTGCTGAGGATTCCCTACATTCACAAAATACATAAATATAGTATTAATCATAACTATGATGCAATAAATGTACTTGGACAAGTAATATCTATATTCTGAATTTGTCACAAAGTTTTGAGCTAGTTTAATGACATTATTAATCTCACTGAGCTGTCATGCACTTAATTGCAACTTAAAGCCACTCCTGTCAGCATTATATTACTACCTATGCATTAGTAAAATAAATTATTGTGTAAAGCAAAGATCGTTGAATTTATTCTTCTTTTGTTCAGGAAATTTATAAAATATCTGAAAGACATTGACACAGACAATATTAGTCTATTATCATTGTACCCAGATATATCAACAAACATGTTCTAATATAAATGAATTTGTCAAAATTTATCCAGAAAACAATTTACTGCAGTAATTATGAAAGCAGATTGCCCTCATAAGTACATAGAGATGAGACTAGCTCACATTTAGCTTGATCATAGTGAGAAAATGAATATAATGATGGTTGTTTATTCATATGGATGTAAAACTATGACTTACTATTGGTTGTTTTCTGATACTGGTACACACCATTGATGTATAATTGTTCGGGAGGCGTAAATTCCCGAGCTTTGGTGGTAGCGATTGTGAAATTGATTGAGGTAGGTGTGGCTGAAGTTGCCACGCTCGAAGGACCCGGTTCTGAGGCCTAATGACGCAGAGAATGACCAACTCGCAGCCGCTGGCGCTAGCTTGCAGCCTTGAGCTGGTTCCCCAAAACGCGTACTCCCAAACTATGTCTAGCCCAGGTTTAGGTTAACTCAGAATGAATAAGAACATACAAGTACAGAACATTTTATTGAAAGAAGGTGACACAAAACTGAATGGTTCAGTCACATCATGAATATTATCATTAATAGTAAGTGATCAGGTAAGGTAAGTTATTGAAAGAATGAAGATTGGTGTTAATGAGTGCTAATTAACTGTTGGAGAAGGGAGTTTGCAAGTCCATTCCTTGTTCATGACGCTCCTTGTTAAGGTGGGTCCTGAACAATAATGTAGTTACTTGAGTACTGTCTGGATAGAGTGTAGTATATTCCACTATCTGAAATAAAGTATTGAGACATTCCCAGTCAATTTAAACATTTTATAATTATCAATCAAGCTAAAGTACCACAAATAATGTGACTGGCATAACTTACAGATATTCTTACCTCTGTACTTCCCATCTATATTTGGGATAACTTTTAATGTAGTATCTTCAGAACCGTTAGTGAATAAACATTTCAGCATACTGCTCTGCAAAACATAACCACAACAAGTATAAACTTGTCCTGTATACATCTATAACTACTATAATACATGAATTAGAACAAACTTGCTTAAATTTTATCTTAATATTACGTATGACACTATAAATACATAATAAAATATATATACGTTTAACATTCCAGTTCCTCAACCTAAATAATGGGGGTTCCTCAAAATTCCTTAATCTGAGAACTCTTTATAAAGTACAATAAGCCTAAACTCATTTTCATAGCTATGGGATAATAAACTGTCAAATTTATGCTTAACAATTTTCATTACATGTAACTTACTTCCAAATAATAATTTGCCTTTTCTTCTACGGTGCTGTATATGACTTCCTGCAGGTATAGTATATAATATTTAATAACTTTCCTATGTGGTGGTGTGGAATATTGGACTAACTGTTGCTCACTATCGTATCATTATTCATAGACTGGTAATGGTCATCATACTTGTATCATATTCATAGACTGGTAATGGTCATCATGCTATGCTATGGTTTGAATGATGAGAATAATTACTATTTCACATAGTGTCAGAAGTGGGATGCCTTAATAGTGCTATGGCTACAGGATTCAGGCTAGAACCACCTCATCCATTTGACTTCAAGGTCCCTGATGGTTGGGACAAATGGAAAAGACGTTACCTACAGTATCAAGACGCCTCAGGTTTGTCTGGGGAACCTGAAGTCAGACAGGTTAGCTCACTTTTGTATTGTCTCGGAGAAGAGGCCAATGACGTCTTGGCATCGACAAATATAACTGAGGAAAATGCTAACTAGGGAGAGACGCCTTATAGTTAGTTGTGTAATAATGCGCTGAGGCTTTAATCAACGCAACCAACTTCCAGGAGAGAGTGCAGAAAAATACATTTCAGAGCTTTATCGTCTAGCGGAGAATTGCAAGTACGGTGCTATGAAAGACGAACTAATTAGAGACAGGCTGGTGGTAGGAATTTTGGACAAGAGAGTGTCCCAGCAACTGCAAACTGACTCTGGCTTAATGGTGGAGAAGGCCAAAACAACCATCAGGCAAAAGGCTACCATTCTGGAACAAGGACAAGAATTGGAATCTGATAAGAAACGTGAATCATTAGAAGAGTTGGAAAAGTCAATGGCAGAGTTACAGGCATCAATGGACGAACTTAAACAACAACCAAGGTTCAGTCGAAGAGGTCGGAGAACTGGCAGACGAACAAGTGCCAACTTTAAACTCAGAACAGCAACATGCTCTAGGTGTGGCTATGAACCACATGGAGTAGGAGAGACTTGCCCAGCTGCAGCAGCATTCTGCCACCGATGCCACAAATAAGGTCATTTTAGCTTGCAGTGTTTCTCAAAAGTGCCTGCCAAACCATCTTCTGTTGACTATACCTTCCTTGATGCTGTGGTCAACAACGGTGATAAAAAAGATACATTGAGTAGGATGACCATCGTCTCTTTGGAACAGCAGGAAGTTGACTTCAAGGTGGACACAGGTGCAGCAGTAACAGCGAGTACTGAGCAGACATATCAGAAACTGGGAACATCCCCACTGTCACGACCATCTCGAATTTTGTGTGGGCCAGCCCAGAACTGTCTAGAGGTCCAAGGAGTTTTCAAGGGTCAATTTGCCTTTCAAGGAAAGAATGCAGAGGAAAATATCTATATTGTTAAAGGTTTGAAAACAAATCTACTCGGGCTCCCTACCATCACAGCACTACATCTAGTGGAGAAGCTCTGCTACACAGAACTGGAGGGGGGAAAAGAAATCAAGAAACTTCATCCTAAGGTATTTTTTTGCTTGGGTACTTTTGGGAAAGAGTATGAAATACAGCTCAAAGAGGATGCCTCCCCACATGCCTTATATGCTTCTCGTAATATACCAATTGCATTGCGCACCAAAGCGAAGGAGGAATTGAATCGCATGGAGCAGTTAGGGGTTATAAGGAAAATATGAGAACCCACAGAATGGTGTGCAGGGGGATGGTGGTGGTCCCTAAGAAATCAGGAGCCATACACATAGTTGCCAACTTTCCAGAACGAAAACCGGGATTGATCACACCCACTGGCACGCCCACTAATGAATGTAATTAAACATTATGAACTTAATCTGATAAAAGAAAAATACTGAGGCTGTGAGATGATGATAAATAGAATTATTGTTGAAAGGATATGATGCAATAATTTACAGGAAATTGTATTGCAATTAATATGGCGATTGCTTGCAAAAGCAGGGGGGGGGAATACTACAAAGTAAATCTTGAATTACGTGCATATTGGAAGGCGAAGGAATCATTTTCAGTAGGGGAAGGCCTTTTATTCAATTCTCGAATAGTAGTTGCATCTGCTATGCACAGAGAAGTACTCAGCAAGATACACGAGGGGCATCAAGGAATGAGAGGTGTTTACTTCGTGCTAGGTGTTCAGTGTGGTGGCCAGGAATCACACATCTCATTAAACAGCTGATACAAGGGTGTCCAGTGTGTGCAAGGAATACCCAACCTTGGAAAGAGCCACTAATTGTACCAGATACTCCTGAACCAAACATTCCAAGCATTCCACAGACTGAGACTCCACGTCGCATTCTACCCGTTCTCAGACTAATACAGCTGTAACCAAGCCAGACTATTTACGATACTGAGAAAGGGAGATGTGGAATATTCGACTAACTGTTGATCATTATTGTATCATATTAATAGACTGGTAATGGTCATCATGCTATGCAATGGTTTGAATGATGAGATTAATTACTATTTCACAGTAAGAAATAATAGCTGACAAAGTAGTTGGAAAATGGTAGAACATCTTATGGGAATACATATATTGTGTCTTAAAACAGATCAATATAGTAGTACTACCTTGAGATAGTGTTGCGGTGTTCGTTCAGATTTGACTACTTCCATTCTGTCCTTGTCAATATAAACGGAAGTTGATGTACTTTCCTCAATCTATTGTAATTAGACAAGACAACAATAACTCAACCAAAGCTAATCGCATATTATCAAGTTGTAGCATATTATAAGTCTCTTATTAGCAATATTAGAAATACTACTGGACACAATTTACAACCACTATACCTAATTTCAGAATTTATTTTACATTTTGGACTTACTGTAGCTTCTGCTTTAATTGGTTCTTCATTATCCTCCTGTAAATAAATAAGTATATATGTAAATTATATATAATACTTATAGCACGAGTCAGAGTACAATATGGGAAAATATTTTACGAGCACGCAAAATATTTTCACGAGCCAAAGGCGAGTGAAAATGTGGCGTGAGAGTAAAATATCATTCCCATATTGTACGACGAGTGTGATAAGTGATTTATTGCTGCCTTGATATTTTTTCTCAACCGGTTACAATTCAATTTTCATTGATTTTACTCGCTACGCGCATGCGTAGTGTACCGTACAATATAAACCGTACAATATGGGAGAATACAGAACGCTCGCGTGATGCGGAAATATTCAATTAAAAATATAAAAGGTGCAATAAATATATATATTTATTCCACCCTAGATATCTTCACAATGATATTTTTAGGTACGTGACCCGTGAAATAACTCACGATATTTCATGCTGTTATTTCACGCTATACTGCGAAAGCTCATTACCCTTGTAGTTATAGCAACCGGCCAAACTTTTCAATTTTCTAGGGTTTTATATAGCTATCTCCGGTTTTTACAGCTACCTTCCTTGGGTGTACCCTGCTCAACAGGGTTAGAGCAGCTGCTAAAATATCAGCTGGGGGTATGGATAGCCCCAACAACCAACTTTACACAGTGAGTTACCCTACATAGCCATATTTAGTGTCAAGTTCTCTCTAAAAGCTCACTTACTCCACAGGAATGCTAAACTAGACCAAAACCACTGAATTGTGCGTATTTGATAACCTTTTACTTAAACTTTTTTTATGGACAGTTTTTCAAAGGTGATTTGAACGACACAAACTAAGCATATGAAACAGAAAAACTTCACAAAGAACTTAACAAGTGTAATTAGAAACATCACAATCTCTGTGAATCTAACTTTTATACACACACGTAAGTCATATTTGCCCAGTTCTACATCTTCATGAAGAAGCCAAAGCAAATATCATACTTTAGTTTAGCCCATAATTGAAGTCTGCTGATAATTGGGGACTTATGCTAACCATATCATATAAACACCATACAGCTATAGTGATAGAATTGAGTGTAGTTTACAGTGACTAAAGTAATTTTTAATTAATCTATCATCCTTTTATTTCAGTAGCTTACTTTTTCTTCTTCACTCCTCGATTGTTCTTTTTCTTCCTGTAAAATTATATATACTTATATATATAGCTATAGATTTTTTTTAATCAAATTGCACAGATTAATAAAAATTTAATGAGTTTACTAAGTTATTTTGCATCAAATAATAATACACTTCTACTTCTTTATAATTCATAATTACATAATAGAGTTAGACAATCTATGCATTTGCCCACCATTGGGAAAATTTCCAATTGAATACAGACATGTTATAGGCCGCAAAAACAAATACTATTGTTTCAAATATTTGATAGTATAGAACAAAAATTGTCAAATGCAGAGGATCCTCTAATGGTGAAATAACGTTAAGGTCACGTAAAATGTACAGAGTACAGAAATAATAATAAATAATGCAGAATTTTAATACAATAAAAACAAACCTATGAACTTAACAAGCATACGTATTCGTACATATTACAAATAATACTGACCATTATACATATAGCTCCTGATGGCTTAAATAGGCGGCTCTCCTATAATATATAAACTAAACTTAATGGACTATTGTATATTGCAATGTATAAACTTATAGACCATGTGATTCTTCTTTATCTGTTTTTAGTACAGCTGTCTGTCACTTATGACTTACTTTTTGTTCTATTTTCATCAGTTCTTTGTTTCTATCCTGCATATTGAAAATATAATCATAGCATAACAGAATACAATTATAATGTGCATTTCATATATGCTGAGAAAGATTTAACTCCATGGATATGTCAAAAAATATTACTATTTCATTATTTCTGACTGAGTAGACTATAAAATTATCATGCCAGGCACAAATATTAGCTGTCTTTGAAATCTGTTAACTTCAATTTCAAATTACTCAGCCTGTGGTAATCAAATGTCATGGATACAATATATTGACATGGTACAATTGGTACTCACCTTTGTCTTTATAGAATGTAATTTCACCAATTGACTGTTTGTCTATAGGAATACAAAAAAATATTGAAGAACATAAAGAGTTACGTGTGGACTCATGCTTGCCTTTTTGACCTGATAATAATAGAAACAATTATTTCAAGCATATCTGAATTAATAAATCTTGGCGTAAATGTTGTAGTAAACTTCTGCATGTGCACATTTTCAAATCTCTAAAGAGTTGTAGCTAAGCAAGCTTTAACACCAGTGACGGCCAAATCTTTTATTTTGCATTTTTATGAAAGAATTGTGAAAGAGAGGTTAAATCTAATGAGTAAAAGAGGAGGAAGAAACTGTGAATTATAAACCGTGAAATAAAAAAATTTCACATATTAAAGAATGAAAATTCCACTGATCTTTTGAGAATGAAACATTGGCATAACAGTAATCATTAACAGTTACAAACAGAATTGAAGTGTTCATTTGTCTATTCGTTGTCATAGCTCTGTGGTAGAGCATTAAACAAGTGGTCCTTGGTTCAAAATCACTAACAGCCAAACATTTATACATTCTGCATTGCGTAAAAATAAATAGCCTGCATAAAGAGAGAGAATACATTTAATGAGCTAGTTAGTAGCTAAATATTCCATTTATTTTGACACTTTACAAAATAGCTGTTGTATCTCTAGTTAGTATTGATTACTTATTGTGACAAAGTATAATCAGAAGCCACTACCAAGCAAACCTGTTAAGAGACATTGATTAATAAATCCTTAGACTCACATTGTGGTTCTGTTTTTCTAGAGTCTGGTGTTTGATCTTAAAGATGTTACTTTTGTGTTTGACTATCTTCTTTGCTTTGGCGATTTTGTTATGTTTCATATTTTTTGCAAACTTCTTATTTCCGGTCATCTTCTTGTGTTGAGCTGAATTCAAAAATGATCATTATAATCATTTTATATTTTGCCAACAAATTACATGGAATTAAGAAATGAATTACCTTTTGTAGATTGTTGCCATTTGTTTACACATTTGATTAATAATACCACATACAATGGAGGATGGAGAAGTACGAGAATAAATAGAAATGTAAATAAGTCCATGGCTGAATGCTATATATAAAATTTAGTGAGTTGTAAATTCTAAAAGTATCAAATAGTGGAATTGAAATGCCTAATATAGTCTCTTAGTGTGTACCAATACAATTCTGAATTGTACAAAATGTTCGAAACTATTTTCTTAAAAGACATACCTGTTGAACATCATCTAGTATGAAGTGCAATTCTATTGGAAATAGTTCATGTTCTCTCCAGAATGGTGATACTATAATATTTCAAGGCTAGGTTTTACTTTAGGTACTACATTGACGCGCGACAAACGCGCGCGGCGCATTACATTGACGCAATTGACGCACGGGAATTCTACATTGATGCACGGAATCCCTTTGTCTCTGCATTTTTATAAATTTCAAAGTTAGATTACTTTAATTATTTAGGATGGATATTAACAAAAAATTCAACATATTGATCAGCATAATTAGAAATGAAGAAGATTACATAGCTTGGAATGTGTGATAAGTTATTGGAGTTGTTGTTTAGCATGGACATTGTTCTTTGATGTGTTCATTAATTGTTAAGAAAGGGTCCTGAGCTTTGAACTTTCTTCTCCAGAGGTATTCCGGTAAATAGGTCTGGAAAAGCTCCTCACTGGTGTTGTCAACCCCTTGCTTCCTCATCATTTTCTTTACTTGTGACCAAGTACTCTCTATATTTTGAGTGTGTGCACAAGTTACAGGATCAACAAAATTTATTGAGTGATTCACTGATTAGTGTGCCATGCCCAAAGAGGGTATCCTTGAATAAGCTCTCCACTCATCGGAAATAACAGTAGTGCCTGGCCTTACATACATCTGAATGATGGGTAATAGTGTTGCAGCTGATCTGTCATTCACTTCAACCATAAAAACATCATTGGTACCTCTCTCTACACCGCCAAACACCCAGTGTCCTTCCTTATATCTTCCTCTATTGTACTTTCTCTTGCCAAACTTTGACTCGTCGATTTCAACGACTTTTCCAACACCACCAACTACAACTGGGTGATCTAGGAAGTACTGTGCATATACGTCCCTGTGAAAGTTATACCAGTCTACCATAGTCCTTGATGAATGACCAGTTTCATGCATGGCTCTAGTTACACTAGCTCCATTGGCCCACCAATAACTAAGCTCTAAGATTTCATTCAATTTCAGGTGGCTTCCTTTAAAAAAACTCCCATCCCTCATAGATATGATGCTTTGACAACCACGTTTAGGACATCTCCAACTAAAGGAATTTTTCCTTTTAACAAAATGGCAAGAATAACCACATTTACCACAGTCCACAATTATCCTTAAATTTCCTTTGCTCTTAAGCCAGCATATGGAGGATTCCTCATCGTTTGTTATGCTTTTGTTCAGGCAATTTATAAACTATCTGAAAGACATTGACATAGACAATATTAGTCTATTATCATTGTACTCAGATCTATCAACAAACATGTTCTAACATAAGAATTTAAATAAACTAAATTTGTCAACATTTATCCAGAAAACAATTTTACTGAAGTACTTATGACAGCATAGGTGCCCTCATAAGTACATAAAGATAAGACTAGCTCACATTTAGCTTGATCATAGTGAGAAAATGAATATAATGATGGTTGTTTATTCATATGGATGTAAAACTATGACTAACCATTGGTTGTTTCTGATACTGGTACACGCCATTGATGTATAATGTAGTTACTTGAGTACTGTCTGGATAGAGTGTAGTATATTCCACTATCTGAAATAAAGTATTGAGACATTCCAAGTCAATTTAAACATTTTATAATTGTCAATATTAAGCTAAAGCACCACAAATAATGTGACTGACATAACTTACAGATATTCTTACCTCTTTGTACTCCCATCTATATTTGAGATAACTTTTAATGTAGTATCTTCGGAACCGTTAGTGAATAAACATTTGAGCATGCTGCTCTGCAAAACATAACCACAACAAGTATAAAATTGTCCTGTATGCAATTCTACAATTATTACAATACATCAAACTTACTTAAATTATATCTTAATATTATATATGACACTATAAATGATTCAGTTATTCTCGGCTGAAATAATTATAATAATAGGAATTTTTTACTGTTCATTATATCCTGGAGGGTGATTTGCATGCAGCATGGACTGCCAGCATCCTGGAAGCTCTAAACCTATGTCTCTATTAAACTTGTTGCCAGGTGTCATTTGTATGTGTAGAGCTTCCTTGATCTTCAACTCACGATTCTTACTGGCTCTGTCTACAACTCTTACCTCTTCCCATTTAATGGGGTGATGCTGCTGCCAACCTTCCATCACCTCTCTTACAAGTATCCTGATGTTCTTTTACTCTCTGCTCAAGCCTTCTAGTTGTTTCATCTATGTATACTTTACCACAACTGTGGGGTATACTGTACACTAATGGATGACTCAGTGGTAATAGGTATAGTATCTTTGACTTTAGTAAGATGTGATCTTAGTGTCTTACCCGACTTAAATGCTGTTTTGATGTCAAAGTCTCTACACACTCTCTGAATTCTCTCACTCAATCCTGCTATGTATGGAATAGTAAGAATCAAACCTTTCTCTTGCTCAGTATTTGTGTGATCTTTAGAAGGTAACTCTTTAGAGCCTGTCCTAATGGTTGCGTTGTCATAACCATTATATTGTGTAGGTGTTTCTCTTCTTCCTTCAAGTTTTCACTCATATTAGTTACCCTCCTAGCTCTCTGATACAAGTATTTCACTACTCCTCTCTTTACAAGATTAGGATGATGAGACTTAAAGTGAAGGTAGCTATCTGTGTGTGTAGGTTTTCTGTACACAGTGGATGTAAGCATACCATCACTCTCTCTCTTTAATAAGCAGTCCAAAAAAGGTAGCTTGCTATCTTCTGATTCCATGGTAGGTCTTACAGAGTTTAAATGGTCCAACAAATGTTTTTCACTTCCTTTCTTAACTATGCAAACGGTGTTATCTACATATCTCTTCCATAATACAAGTTTAACTGGAGCTGAGTTTAAATCTTCTTCCTCAAAGAATTCCATGTACAAGCCGGCCACAACTGCGGAAACAGGAGAACCAATGGCTGCTCCATCTACTTGTTCACAACAGTTCCTGTTGTACCTCAAGTACTGTAAGTTGACCTAAGGCAGACCTCTAATAATTCTGTGATGCACTCAGGAGATAGACATGTTCTCTCATCTAGACTTTCAGCCGCTTCGTAATAACGCCGAATAGTAGCTCGTGTGCAGAGCTGTATCTCCGTCCCAGGCGGGTCTTCATTCTTCAAATTTGGCTTGCTGGAGTCCTCTGTTAGTGCTCATTGTAGCAACATTGGGAGAGCCATCAGCAACCGAGTCAGCACCCCCAGCTCCATCTCAACGAAGCAATTTTTCGGACATGGGTCACTGTCACTTTGTGGCGAGAAAATGCTAGAGCCTGGCTTCACCGACAGCCTGTGGTGCACCCCTCTCTTGATGGGGTCCTGCAACAACCCTTACATGATAGGAACTGTATAGCCAGCACATCACATTCTGTTGTCAGTCCAAAGGTCACCTCACACACACACATTCACAACTTGCTTTTCACATTGTATATTGAGTTGTTGTATAGCTACAGAATAAAAACAAAACAAAAAAACAAACAAAAAAACAAAACAAAAAAAACAAAAAAAAACTACTTGTAGCACTGAAGTAAAAGCCCACAGTACCACAGTACACAGAAAACGAAAAATAAAGACAGCAAAAACAGTAAATTTGCAGTTACAAGCCTTGGTTGGTGGCAGGAAGGCACCCTTAATTAAGCAGCATTGCACTGTTACATGTTCACATTGCCCAGATGAAGACCAACTGGGTGTGGTTGAAACAGCTGCAAAATATGAAAATAAAGTTCTGAGAGTAGCTTGGGTATGAAAATAAAATAAAATTAAAGTCG
>WLWD01005048.1_pt1:10000-20000 | contig 38253 bp, 24 predicted proteins | sample 6712731 | NCBI WGS metagenome assembly WLWD01 (sample SAMN12718690, study PRJNA576275) | sponge metagenome | isolation source: marine sponge | host: Mycale hentscheli | place: New Zealand: South Island, Marlborough, Capsize Point | collected 2014-11-01 | reverse complement strand
GGAGAGGTCCAAGAACAAAAAGAACGCTCGGACGGACGTGCGCCTGGGGATGCCGGGAGCGCCATTTGCGTTCAAAGACTCGATGATTCACTGAATTCTGCAATTCACACTAGGTATCGCAGCTTGCTGCGTTCTTCATCGATGCACGAGCCGAGGGGTCCACTGTTAGAAGTTGTATTTTTTTTTTCGATCAACGCAACCAAAACTCGACGCAAAACAAACAGACGGAAAACGGGGGCACGGGAGCGCGAAGCGGGGCGCGAGGGAGGCCACAAGAGTTCCCTCGCCTTAGACCCGGCTCTCTTTTCTCGGAAAAAGAAAGGGCTGCAGGGAACCCCGACAGACGGCTCTCGAACCCGGGACTGTGCACGTGGGTCTCGGCAGAAAACCAAAGACTCTAATGATCCTTCCGCAGGTTCACCTACGGAAACCTTGTTACGACTTTTACTACGTCGGCCATGTGCGGCCCTACCCACAGAATTCGCAACAACAGTCAAGGTCATTGCCGGACGGCGGCTGGTTCGCCACAGCGCACGCGCAGGGAGTCTGTCAAAAAGTGCTTTATGTAAAAAAAAAAAGTGCTTTATGCACAAAAATTCAAAATTCTTACAAACAGTGGACAAACGTACATGGTGAGATAGTGCAATTGCAAAGGAAAATGGTGAGTATAATAGTACAAAATGGTTGTCTGCATAAAAGTTTGTTCTGAATTCACATTAGCAGCTGCTTACATAGCATGTCTGCTGACGCACACACAACCTCTCTCTGGAGCAGGGCAATGACTGTCTCTATTGCGTTGGGCCAGAACAGGTCGGCGTCCTCCAGGTGGGCCTTTAGTCTGCCTACCGTCCCCAGGTCACCTACCACCACCGGAACACAGCGAACCCTCCAGCCGCTTTCCTGCCCAGCCAGGTCTGCCGCCAGGGTCTGGTATTTCGCCCTTTTCTCCGCCTCACTGGTCTCCAGGCAGCTTTCGTATGCTGCAGCTACCTCCATGATGGTCACTCTGCCCGACCTGAAGTTCCGGATCAGGACATCCGGCCTTCTTTCTGCAATCGTTCCCTTGGTCGGGCAGAGCTGGTCCACTGCCACTTCGAACTCGCCCGCAGGTCCGTAGTTCCCCGGCACCGCCCTACCATTCAACTCTCTGTATGCGTTCGGGATGGGGATGACCCTCTCAGAGAAAATGGACCTGACCAGCACATACAGAAGCCGATCATGCCTCCACTTCATAAAGGTCCACTCATGTGCCGGACAGGCCGAGAGGATGTGGCCAATGGTCTCCGGAGATCCATGGCAGACTTGGCACCTGTCGTCCTTGCGTCTCCCCAGGAACACCTAGACATAGATATATGATCAACCATAAGTCAATGGACTCTCTGCTAACTGGGTCAGAACACACACTACACCCTCTATCTCACCCAGGCCCCTCTCCCCGGCAAAACCCACAACAGCCCATGGGTCACGCAACACATGGTATACAACACACTCACCTCTCTTCTTCTCGTTAGGGTCACTCCATCATGTGCCGCAACTATGTCTCCCTCCACCTTCTGGGGGACCTTTCCGTCCGTCAGCCATCTGACTGACAACTTCTTGTTCACGGCCTGTCTGTCCAGCTGCCGGAGGTAGACCCCATGGATGGTTTTGGCCTTTACTTCTCTTACCAAGTCTGCCTGCTGTGCCTTCTTCAGTTCTGCCAGGGTCTCTTTAGCGACCTTTGCAGGTGCTCTGTCGTCCTCAGCTCTGTCAGCGTCCCTGAGCAGGCCACTTCGCATTTGGTACCTGTCAAGGATGGATAGCGCCGCCCCCAGAATCGTCATTCTATGCTCAGCCTCCTCAAAATGCTTGAGGAAAGCTACTGCTCCCTCGATTCTGCTATCTGCTGCACGTGTCAAGTAGAGGGCTGCCCCCATTACCTCTACTTCCCACACAAGGACAGGGCTGCAAGTCCACTGCCTCCCATGTCCCTGTGCAGGTGGACCCTAGCACTCGAGGCCGCAGGGTTATGGGCCTGGTTGGCAGACAGGATTGCCCTGGTCCGCACGTCCAACTCGACTAGGTCCCTGCGATACCACTCGATTAATGGCATGTAGAATCTGACCACCGCGACTGCCCATCCATTGTGGGCTGCCACCTTCTCGCTGATGCTCAGCGGTGAGGACCAAACCAGTGCCACCCACTTCAAATATTCCTGCCTCACTCTGGCTCTTGTGAGGCCACTGTGTGCCCGGAATACTTGCTCAACCCCCAGGTACCTGTACGGGGTGCTTGAGTCAATCTCCCTGATGATCCCCGCACTCACAACCACTCCACTGGTGTCGCACCTCAACCTCCCTTTCTTCAGGTGGGCCACTGCGCACTTCCTCACCCCCAGCATCATACCCACCGCTGCAGCAACCCGCTCCACATCCGCCAACGTGCTGGCCAAGTCCTCCTGCCTGGACTCATATACCTTGAGGTGGTCCATGAACATCACATGAGTAATGGGGGAAGCGTGGAAGCGCGAGTTGAAACCCACCTTCTTTCGCAACAGGCCAGAGAGCGGGGAAACCACCAGGGAGAACAGGAGCGGGGACAGCGAATCCCCTTGGTACAGGCCCCTCCTGAATCTCATGAGGTGCCGGACCGTTCCTGAGCCATTGCACCGAATCTCCAGGTTCGTTGCCCACTTGCCCATGACCTTGGCCAGTCCGCGTCTAACGATCTCCGGGGCCTGAACCATCTCAAGGCACGCAGCGATCCACGTGTGGGGAACAACATCGAAGGCCTTCCGGAAATCAATCCATGCTACCGACAGATCCTGCTCGTACAACTTCGCCTCTTTGGCCAGCGTCATATCCACCACCAGGGCATCCAGGCATCCTCTTCTACCGTGGACTCCTGCCCTCTGCTCCTCCGGGAGCAGGGTGCCAACTGCTCTGTGCAGAATGACGGTCAGAGCCCTGGTCATCGCCTTGTATCCACAGTTTAGGCAAGTTATAGGCCTGAATTGGCCCGGCTCTGTTGCCCCCTCCACCTTCGGGATCAGGACGGTCCGGCCTCTTACAAACCAGTGGGGGAAGCCATCCTCACTGTCTAAAACTTCCTTGATGGTCCTCATGATGTAGTTCGCCACACCACCGAGATGTCTCAGCCAGAAGGGAGCCAGTCCATCAGGCCCAGGTGCCTTCCATGGCGCCTGTTTCGACACTGCCAGCCCCCATGCAGCGTCCCACGGTATCTCATCCACTTCGGTCTCCTCCAGAGCCACTGCGACAGCCTCGCCCCATTCCACAATCGCGTCATCCTGGGGATCAGCTTCACCTTCTGCTCCCCAGATGTCCTCCCAGAAAGTGGCGAAGGCATTCACGTCGACTGGGCCACCCATCCCTGGGCTGGCCTGCTGTTCTGAAAGCGCCATCAGTCCCACCGCAGCAACTCTATGCCTCAGCCTGGTCTGCTTCAGTTTCCTTTCTGCCTTGAGGAGCTGGCACTTCCTCACACGAACTCTGCCTTCCCACTTGTAGATTTCTGCACGCAACCTGCGGTCCGTCAAACGATTCATGCCTAGGTCCTTGGCCACCCTCCGACTCCTGACCAGTTGACCACAGGTGCGACGGCCTTTGGTCCAGGCACTTTCTAGTTCCCCCTTCAGTCTTCTGAGCAACCGTTCATGTAGGCCTGCCCGCCTCCGCAGGTTCTTTACTCTTTGTTGCTGGACTGCCAGTTTCGATTTTGCCTGCTTCTCAGGGTGCTCAGCTACTGGCAGTCTGTCAGTCAGGGACCATTCAATGCCGTCCTCAACGTCGTATGTCGTAGCAGGTTCACTCTCTCCTGCTTCCACTGCTGCACAATGCCTGGCTGCCTTCACAGCAAGCACTGCACCGCTGTACATCAGGCTTTTCAAGCGCCATAGTCTGGCTGCCGGCTTCGCCAGCTGGGGCCCCCTTTCCCAAATGTCCACCATTATGTCATCATTCTCCGCCAGAAGGCCGGAATCCACAGTTCTACCACGCAGGCTGGGTCTGGATCTGGTGTCTAGGCCATCCCACCCTGAATCAAGTAAGGCCTGGTAGAATGCCTCCAGCTTGGGCCTCCAGGCATCCAGGAATCCATAGGGACCACTCAGGTCCGGCTCGGTGGGGGCATCCGGCACCTCCAGTGTTGGGCCCGCAGCAGGCCTCTGCAAACAAACATACAATAGTATACCAAATAGTCCACCCCAGTGGGGACTCACCTCCTGAGGCTGCGCTTGCCTAGCTCTGATACGCTGCAGTTGCCTCAACAGGGCTGCAGCTCTCGAGGGCCGTTGTGGGTAAGCCAGGGACCACTTCCTCTCCAGCTCGTGCATTCTTTGCTTCCCCCTGAGGGGAAGATACCAGACCTCCTCCGCAATACGCTCCAGCAGAGCGCAGTTGGCTGGGGTCCAGTGCACACAGGATCGAACATAGCCTCCAGCGCGCCTCCTCGGCTCCACCATCATTCAGTCTGCACAAAAACAGATATAATTGACATAGTGGAGTTTGGGGTAGCTTACTACCCGCCCTCCCCGGACTATCACACCCCCCTCTGTTGACCCAAAGCGCATGCTATTGAAGTGCACGGGGGTTAGCGCACTGTGCCCCCACCCCCGCCCACATTTGAGAGACCACACCCACCGACGGACAGAATGTACATAATACTACCACTGCAGGCAGGGCAGAACTCCCTCAGAAGGAGTGAGACAGGCCAAAGAAGGCCACTGACTGTTTAGCCCCGAACACCAGGGTACCGGGCCCTACCACACCAGATCGCAGACCGATGGTATCACCCAAAACAGCCACACTCTCCAATGCAGCAGAACCCAGCCCCGGCATCCAGGTTTACACCTGGGGGCCCGACTCTATCAACACACCCATAGGGCCATCCAACCGGCGGGCTAGGCCAATCTTCAGAGCTCCAGGCAGGGATTTTTTTAGAAAAATTGCTAAGGGGGGGCAAAATAGAGATTTTTGTTAGCAAGGGGGGGCATGCATGTGTCAGAGTGCATGCATTAATTGTGTGTGTGCCTGTATTAATTATTAATGTGTGTGTGCCTGCTTAAGTGTGTGTGTGCCTGCTTAAGTGTGTGTGTGCCTGCTTAAGTGTGTGTGTGCCTGCATGATCCAGCTTGAATAGCAGTGACCTTGCAAAAAAAGGGTGAAAAGTAATGTAATTGACATGTCATATTGACACCTTTTTATGATTGTTTGCACCTGCAATAGCTGTACACAAACTGGAGACAGTTGCCGCTATTTCTGGTTTGGTTGATTCTACTCTGCAAACTCTTCATGAATCTTTGTTACCTGCTGCAAATTGGGTGCTGGAGCTACTAGATGCCCAAGATGAGCTTCAAGCTATCGCAATAATTGACTCTGAATCTATCACTTCCTTTCAAGATAAAGTGGCTAAACCCTTCGTCACTGACTTGAAAGAAAATATTTCAAGGAGATTTTCTTCCCAAGATATTGTAGCATCATTTAGTATCTTTGACTCTTCAAAGCTACCACAAAAAGACTCTCCTGATCTGTCGTCATATGGGGATGAATTCCTTGGTGTTCTTGAGGACCACTACGGCAAGGAACTTGCAGCCAAGTCAGTAGAGGGAGAGGAATTTACCGTGCCAGCTTTAGTTTCCTCTGACATTCGCACAGAGTGGGTGACATTCAGGAGATACATCACTACTCAGCCTAAGGAAGACAATACGAAATTGCTGATGGAATTAGCTACCAACAGCATGCTTGTACAGATGTTTCCCCATCTCAGTGACCTTGCCAAGGTGTGCCTTTCGATTCCTGTTGGGACAGCATCTGTGGAACGAAGCTTCTCCCAAATGAAGATGATCAAAACAAGGCTAAGGAGTCGTCTTGGAGAACAAAATCTAGCTCACCTGATGAGAATAGCAATAGAAATGCCTGAAGAACTTCCAGATGACATTGTAGAAAGTGTAATCGATATTTGGAACAGAAAGACTAGACGTATTGCTGTATAAATGTATTGCTGTATAAACGTATTGCTGTATAAATACACTTATATTTTGCTTAAATAAAATTGTTTGTTGCCTAATAATTAGACTAATGGATATAATAATTTAAAAAAATGCAGTACATAGTCACACAGGTCTATTTAGAATAATGAAATTTCATTTCAAATGCTCAAGGGGGGGCACAAAATCCTCTAGGGGGGGCGAATACCCCCCCCTGCCCCCCCCTAAAAAAAACCCTGCCAGGGCACTCCTGAGTCTACTTTGAGGCAAGCCAGTGCTTCCCCAGGACGACTTTTACTTCCTCTAAATGACACAGTTCAATCAGCTTCTCCGCATCCGCCACGAGCGTTGCCGCTCACGGCGGCGCGAATCCGGAGACTTCACTTAGCCATTCAATCGGTAGTAGCGACGGGCGGTGTGTACAAAGGGCAGGGACGTAATCAACGCAAGCTGCTGACTTGCGCTTACTAGGAATTCCTCGTTCATGATCAAGAATTTCAAAAATCAATCCCCAGCACGACAAAGTTTCACAAGATTCCCCGCACCTTTCGGCGTAGGACATGCTCGCTGACTTCGTCAGTGTAGCGCGCGTGCGGCCCAGAACATCTAAGGGCATCACAGACCTGTTATTGCCTCAAACTTCCACTGGCTTCGGAGCCAGTTGTCCCTCTAAGAAGTCGGCCGCCATTCTGGAATGGCGGGACTAGTTAGCAGGTTAAGGTCTCGTTCGTTAACGGAATTAACCAGACAAATCACTCCACCAACTAAGAACGGCCATGCACCACCACCCATAGAATCAAGAAAGAGCTCTCAATCTGTCAATCCTTACCATGTCTGGACCTGGTGAGTTTCCCCGTGTTGAGTCAAATTAAGCCGCAGGCTCCACTCCTGGTGGTGCCCTTCCGTCAATTCCTTTAAGTTTCAGCCTTGCGACCATACTCCCCCCGGAACCCAAAGACTTTGATTTCTCATAAGGTGCCGATGGAGTCAAACGCTAACATCCACCGATCCCTAGTCGGCATAGTTTATGGTTAGGACTACGACGGTATCTGATCGTCTTCGAACCCCTAACTTTCGTTCTTGATTAATGAAAACATCCTTGGCAAATGCTTTCGCAGTCGTTCGTCTTTCATAAATCCGAGAATTTCACCTCTGACAATTAAATACGAATGCCCCCAACTGTCCCTCTTAATCATTACTTCGGTCCAAGAAACCAACAAAACGGGACCGAAGTCCTCTTCCATTATTCCATGCTAATGTATTCAGGCGAAGGCCTGCCTTGAACACTCTAATTTTTTCAAAGTAAACGTCCCGAACTCCCCGACCACTGCAATGAAGAGCAGTCGGGGCTTCCGAGAGGAAGGGCGGCCGACCAGTGCTCACCTCGCGGCGGACCAGTCGGGCCGCCCCGAAATCCAACTACGAGCTTTTTAACTGCAACAACTTTAATATACGCTATTGGAGCTGGAATTACCGCGGCTGCTGGCCCCAGACTTGCCCTCCAATTGTTCCTCGTTAAGGGATTTAGATTGTTCTCATTCCAATTGCCGGACTACGATAGCCCAGCATTGTTATTTATTGTCACTACCTCCCCGAGTCGGGATTGGGTAATTTGCGCGCCTGCTGCCTTCCGTGGATGTGGTAGCCGTCTCTCAGGCTCCCTCTCCGGAACCGAACCCTAATTCTCCGTCACCCGTTGCAACCATGGTAGGCCACTACCGTACCATCGAAAGTTGATAGGGCAGAAATTTGAATGAAGCACCGCCGGCACGGGGGCCACGCGGTTCGAGCAGTTATCATGAATCGCTGAGCTACCAGGGGGCCCCGGAGGACCCGCCTGCGCCGGTTTTGGATCTAATAAATACGTCCCTTCCGGAAGTCGGGACCTTCTGCATGTATTAGCTCTAGAATTACTACGGTTATCCAAGTAGTAGAGGGACCGTCAAATAAACTATAACTGATTTAATGAGCCATTCGCAGTTTCACGGTACAGAATCGTTTATACTCAGACATGCATGGCTTAGTCTTTGAGACAAGCATATGACTACTGGCAGGATCAACCAGGTAACCAAACCGTCCAGCGGGACCGGGACGCAGGCCCCGGTCCCTCCAAGGCGCGGCCGCAAAGGGCCGGGCCTCGACGTTTTGTGGAGTCCAGGCGCAAAGCCTTTTCTTCTTGACCGCCCTCCGAATGCAAAACTCACGCGGAGGCGCCGGTCCCGGAAAAGCAAAGTTTCCGGACCCGCGCTCCGGCGAGGCGGGACGAGCCGCAAGGCCGTCCCGCATGCACGCCAGCTGCTTCCGTCCCCGAGAGCCGGGAAGCGGCGCAACCTCCGACAAAGGCGACGTGACAGAGACAGAGTCGGAGCCTCCTGCAAGGGGCTCTCGCTCTTTTCGCCGCTCTGCTTCCGAGCTCAGGCCCTGGGCCGGGCCGTGTCAGCTGCCTCTACTCGAGGCAGCTGCACCCCAGCCGGGCGGCCTGGCCAAGTCAGTCTCTCGCCGTGAAAGGCGATGAAATCCGGAGACGGCTGCACTGCTCAGACAGCAGCACACGCCAACCCCTCATAGTAGCCAGAGTTGTTGTGTGCCGTAAAGGCGCTTCCTCGCGGAGAACTTTCCAGTGCTCCGCGTGCACTTTGGACTTTGTGCATGCGCGTGCTCCGGCGCAGCGAAATTTTTTAAAAACTTCATTTTCGCCCGTTATTTTGGCTGCAGTCCCCAATTGGGTCCTGGGATGCAGGCACGCCTTGGGTAGCACAAAACCACAATTTTGGCTCGCGCTGATGAACCTGCTTGGAAAGCCAAAATTTTCGTGCAAGGTTCTCTGCAAGTAAAACAACTGTTCCATTTATGCAAATTGTTTGCACACTAAAATGGCGCATGCAGTGGGCGGAGTCACGCAGTCGTCTATAAAAATGTTGAGGTAAAGCAGTGAGCGAAAGCAATAAAGTTGGCTGTTTCTTTTAAGCAAACTGTTTCAGGAAACCAGCTGCTTTATTTGAGCAGCTGGTTTTGGAAGCCAGCTGTTTCAGCAAAGCAGCTGTTTCAGCAAAGCAGCTGTTTCAATTCCTGTAGCTGGACCAGTACAGAGGTGGTTCCACTATGCTCAATTGTAGCTAGGCAGCTGTTCATGTCAAGCAGCTGCCAATGTCAAGCTGTTTGTTGTGGTAAAGGAGCTGTTTAAATAAAACAGCTGTTCCCATTAAACATCTGTTTTCATAAAGCAGATGTTTTGTTTTTCTGCTGGAGTCGTAAATTATGGGGACAAGCAGCTTTGCGATCTAAGAGGGTGTTTGCTCCGAGCATCAGCACCAAAATAAGCTGTACAAGATAAGCAGCTGTACAAGCTAAGCAGCTGTTCAGGTTGAGAATTCAAGTGGAGCACTAAGTTGAGGAGTTCAAGTTCAACAGTCCATTCAGTTTCCAACAGAGAATTGGCTCCAATGAAAACAGCTAGTTTCAGACACAGTGATGGGTTAAGATCTTTTTGCTGTTTTATTGAAGCAGCTGTTGGAATTCACCTTCATTAGCTAGCTGTATTCTCAAATGTCAAGTTCAAGTTTAACATGCGGCTGTTCAAATCAGTTAACATGAGCTACTAAGGTTCGTGCCACGTCAATCCGCTGCGCACATTAATGAGGGGTTTTCATAAGCCAGTCAATTCAAATATATTGAAAAGTAAAACCAAAGTAAAAGTATGATTAAATGGATGGTTAATTACACTAAGTAGAAGTAAAGTACCAGTAAACAGAGTAGACGACTACAAAGTAAAAGTAAAGTACCAGTAAACAACAACTACACTGAGTAGAAGTAAAGTACTACTAAAGTAGAACCAGTAAACAGAGTAGACTACTACAAAGTAAAAGTAAAGTACCAGTAAACAACAACTACACTAAGTAGAAGTAAAGTACTACTAAAGTAGTACCAGTAAACAGAGTAGACAACTACAAAGTAAAAGTAAAGTACCAGTAAACAACAACTACACTAAGTAGAAGCAAAGTACTAATAAAGTAC
>WLWD01005048.1_pt1:0-2500 | contig 38253 bp, 24 predicted proteins | sample 6712731 | NCBI WGS metagenome assembly WLWD01 (sample SAMN12718690, study PRJNA576275) | sponge metagenome | isolation source: marine sponge | host: Mycale hentscheli | place: New Zealand: South Island, Marlborough, Capsize Point | collected 2014-11-01 | reverse complement strand
GGAGCTAGATTGAGATTCGTTATCGTTTAATTGCATACTACCTGATACATATGAACACTACATGGCACTAGACATTACAATACGAACAGTACAGCCAGTCCAACTTGGCAGGCGAGAGCGTCAAAGCAGAAGGTGCTTGGTCAGTAGGTCGACCGAACCACAAAGGACTTCTCTCTGGATACCGCACACGACCCGGTCTACTTGATCCTGCCAGAACACCCCAGACTCCGTCAGGTGGGTCCGTAGTCTCCCCACCGTGCCCAGGTCCCCCATAACCACAGGCGTTACTTTGGTCCTGTATCCTTCAAACTGTCTGGCCAGGTCGGTTGCCAGGGGCAGGTACTTCCTTCTTTTCTCGATCTCTCGCTCTAGCAGGCATGGCTCATATGCACAGGCTACCTCGAAGATCTCTATGCATTTGGCCGCGTGCTGGTACACCACACCATCCGGCCTGTTTTCCATCACCCTGCCCCTTGTCTGTATCACTGTGTCCACTACTACCGTAACGCTCCCAGTCCCGAACGTCCTCGCCTCGGCCTGCCCCCATGGGTACCTGTATGTGGCTGGCAGCGGGACACCCAGTCCCAAGAGGATCTCTCTTACCAGCACATACAGGGCCCTGTCGTGCCTCGTCTTGATTCCTCTGAATTGGTGAAACACGCACCCCGCCAGGATATGGCCCACCGTCTCCTCCCGCTCGTGGCATGCCCTGCATAACTGATCTTCCCTCGTTATATATATGCGTCCTTCACGTGCTCTGGTGCGGGTGGCATTGTCCTGAGCCTCAAACACCATGGCCTCCACCCTGGCTGGGACTTTGCCGTCCACGAGCCACTTAACAGAGGCCGCCCGGTCAATCCCATCTCCTGCCAACTGCCTAGGGTACGTGCCATGTTGTATCTTGGCCTTTACCTGGGTTAAGAGCTCTCCTTGTTGCGCCCGGACCAGCTCAGCCTTCACTGCTTTCTGGATTCTTCCAACGTGCCTCCCATCCGGGTCCTGGTAGCCTGGGTCCAGGACGCATGCACTGATACCATAGTGCTCGAGGATGTCCCGTCCTTTCGACATCATAATCGGTAGCAGGTGCTACTCCACCACCCACTCCATGCACCGCACTGCTCCTCTCACCTGCACGTCATCTGCTGTACTGAGATGATACAAGGCTGCGTTCACTGTCTCCATTTCAAAGGTGAGGGCCACGCCTTTGATCCCTCGTCCACCCTTGGCTCGGGGCAGGTACAACCATTCAGGCGTGGCTCCAAGCGAGTGGGCCTGGCTTTGGGTGAGGGTCCCCCGCGTGGCTCTGTCCAGCTCCAGCAGGTCACTTGGGTGCCACTCAGTCACCGCAAAGTAATACCTCAGCACTGCCACTGCCCACACGTTGTGGGCCCGTACTTTTTCCCCCGCATTCAGTGCCGAGTTCCACACCAGTCGGACCCTGCGCAGGTACTCCGTCCTGATGCGCATCTTTGTGACCTTGGCATGCACCCGCATGACCTGGTGGACCCTAAGGTACCGATACGGGTCTCCGACCTCCACTTCCTGCACTTCACCCCCTGCCACTCTAATTTCACCGACATGTCTCTTCACTGCTCCACCTCTCATGTGGGCTACGGCGCACTTCCTGATGCCCAGTGCCATACCAACGGCCCCGGCCACCTCGTCCACCTCTCACATGGTTGCCCCCAACTCATCCCAAGTCCGTTCATAGAATTTCAAGTCGTCCATAAACAGCAGGTGGGAGACCGGGCACCGCTGGAAGGCACTGTTGACTCCGCCTCTCGCAGTCAGCATCTCCGATAGTGGGGCAATGGATAGGGCAAACAGCAGGGGGGAGAGTCTGTCACCCTGGAACAGCCCCCTCCTGAAGTTGACAGGCTTCTTCATTAGGCTGCCGTCCTCCAGCCTTATCTCCAATGTTGTAGTCCAGCACGGCATAATGGCTTTCAAACCTTGCCTAACGATCCCCGGTGCCCTGACTGCTTTCAGGCACTTGCGCTGCCAGCCGTGTGGTACTCGGTCGTAGGCCTTGGAGAAGTCTATCCACGCCACCGACATCGTCTTCTTCTCAAGCCTGGCCTCCATCGTCAATGCCCAGTTAATTGTGCTGAATACAACAATAGCATAATATCATCACATGTAAGGTCTTACCACTAAAACTTACATGGCATCCAGGCAGCTTCTGCACTTCTGTAACGCCTTCTGCTCCTCTGGGATCAGCCCAGTTGGAGCTACATGTCTCCAGAGAATGAACTGCAGGGCTCCCGTAGCACATTTGTAGAGTGTGTTGAGGCACGTAATGGGTCTGAAGTCCCCTGGCTCCCTGGCCCCCACTTTCTTGTCCGCCCTCTGACAAGCCAGCGGGGGAGCACCTGCCCTTCCTCTAGTAGTTTTCCCAGGATCTCGCATGCTCTCTCCATTAGGCCTGGGAAAGCGGCCAGAAAGCTGCTATACCGTCCGGGTCTGCCTAAAGATGGCCTGGTCTCACCCAGAGGACCAC
>WLWD01003829.1_pt1 | contig 38265 bp, 26 predicted proteins | sample 6712731 | NCBI WGS metagenome assembly WLWD01 (sample SAMN12718690, study PRJNA576275) | sponge metagenome | isolation source: marine sponge | host: Mycale hentscheli | place: New Zealand: South Island, Marlborough, Capsize Point | collected 2014-11-01 | reverse complement strand
TGAAAAATTCAATACGTATTATGCACTATACTACCTGAACTAACACATATTCCTTTATGTATTATAAACTTCTAACAGGAGGGAAAACAAGACAAAAAAACGGTGGCCTATAGAAAGTGAAAGAAGAAGAGTACTATTTGCCATTGACACAGCTAAATTCAACTGCGATAGATATACAAGCATATATAAAAGGGTGTTAGCCAGGAACATAATTTTTGCAAAAAGTGGAAATGGCAGCTGCTAGTGCCTATCACCAAGTCCCTACAGCAACTTAGCACACAAAAACAATAACAACGTCACGTAAGTAAGGAATAAGCCACAAGCACTTAAACAGGATTAAACTGTTACATTTTTAGTTTGAATAGAAGGAGGTAGATGTCAAAGGGCATGCTGGGGATTGTCCTTTTTATACGTAGACCTCCAGAAGGAGTTCAGAATGTGGTAAATGAGGCCACAGATTTTATGTATAGAGAATAGCTTGAATTATAAATGCGCCTCTATGTTTCAATCTAAATGTATTTCTCATAAACTAATATATGATAAAAGTTAAAACATCTGCAATTAGTGTAAACTTCACCTAAGGATTTAGTGTGATATTGTTATAAAAATGATATAAATATTCATTTAAGATAGTATAGCTTGCTGCTACAAATTACATATTCTAAATAGTAAACAGTTCGTAAACAAAATAGCTTTAAATGAAGTTTATTCTGCTTCTTCCTCATACATTTTTATTCGCCAACATTTTGACTATGCCAATAACGTAACACAAGTTAAACACGACAGTATTTTTATGCATTATGCTACCAAACTGGTCAAACCAGATTACTCAAGTATGTGAGAAAATAATCATATTACTAAACTAAACTTTTCTCAAAAGCTTCGATCATTCATTAACATTTTTCTAGATTAATTATATAATTTTTTCAGCTTCTATCCTTTTATTTTCTGAAGATTTCTCATTTGTTAACAGCTAGAAGTATGACAGTGTATTGAACAGAAAGGCCTTTCTTGAGTAAATAAAACTACTCTCAGTTTATATCTTCCTCATAAATGTAGCAAAAAGTTCGAACTCACCGGTGTATACACCTGACGCTTCGAGGTCGAAGTATCCATCCGTGACATTTTCTACCCCGCTCAACACGAGGTCATATGACCCATTGCCTGGTGAAAACAAATGAGGAGCACCAATAGAAGGTCTCATGAGTAGGCATGTAGATTCCTCAGCCGGTGGACCAGAGCTATAACCTAGCACTAGATTGAAATAGAAAGCGAATACAAAAGCACGTAACATTTTGTCGTCCTTATGAAACTTAACCGCATACGTAGATTATAAAGCTACTGGGTTCCTAAGGCGCATGCGAAGTCAGCGTACTTGTCCAGAATAGAATAAATACGTGTCATAAGCTTCAGTAAACAAAAGTAAGCGAGCTAATTCCAGTGATAGCTACAAGTAATAAACAAAGGAGGAGCAAGTGCTGGAGCTAGGAATATCATTTAATACACACACAATAATATTCAATCATGTAGCAGGAGTACCACAGTGTAAGCTAATCATCAATATTTATTTAGATATTTTAATGAGCTAGGCATGACTATGGATAGTTTACATGATGCATCTGTCACATTATTTGTGTAAATATCGGCTTATAATTTTTTCCCCATCCAATTGATTATGGTATTTTAGAACATTTGTATTGCTATTAGATACCTTTGAAATGATTATTAAAATTAAAAGAAATTCAATTATAACTTCATATAAGTCATTATTTAGCTAAAGGTATTATACATGGTTCCACTCTTTTCTTTGGCACTAGTACACTCTGATCAGCAAGTGAAATAGAGCCTTCAGGATATACACAACATAATTCACTAGCAGAATGGAAGAAAGCAAGGCAGGAATTTCAAGTTTTGTAAATTTAACTATCTGTTATGAAATCGTTTTGGGTATTTGTAACATGGTATTGAGAGGTTTTTTCAGCTATTCACAAACTCTTATAATAGTAGTTGATTTGGGGTAAACAGGAGGATAATGTAAATGCCTCAATGCCACTCATTGATGAACCGTGGTGTTTTGGTGTAAATAATTAAGTAATGCAACACTCAAGTCACTTCTGTGAATGTGGATATTATTATACTATGCTTCAGCTTCATGCCTCAGCTTTGAGTTTATATGTAATTAACATTAATTTCTATTTCTTTGTCAGATTTGGAGACGAGGTGCAAAACAGCTACGCGTAGATCAGGCTTTGTAGGTAACGCCCCCTACAGGCACGTCGAAATCACGTGAGCAAATAATTTCTTTTTTTTTCCCCGCCCGTGGTAATTCTTGCCTTGTGCTGAAAAGTTTTAGACAACACTTAGCTAGCTACAATTACCGTTTTTCATTGCTTTGAGCCATATTGATACCTGTAGGCCAAAAATTTATTTTTTTATATAGTTCAGAATTGGTTTTGTTGATAGCTAGCTAGCTAGTGTATGGTAGCACTTAAGGGTTCCAGCTATGGTGCTTTATTTGTTTTGTAATACAGTTATGACCTTCGGGGCATAAACCTCTTATCATTTTTAATTGTCTAATTATCAGCTACTGATTTTTGACTTGTAGCTAATACCATTACGTAGATGATCAAAAAGCTAAATGTTCCTACACTCACATATACCAATACCATAAATACTACCCCCCCCCCCCACCCCCTGTCTGACAACTCGATTGTTGGTAGGTGTTCACAATTCAAGATCTAACAAAAAACCCACCAAACCCTGGGAAGGAAGAAACAGAATTGTGGTGGAGTCATACATCCAATGTCATGTCTAAAGACATTGTGCTACTTATGAAATTTTCCTCATTATTAATTATCTTAGCTTTATCTTCATCATCTCTTTCGCTTCCAATTCGACATTGCATTATTCTAATCGCTGTGGTTTCCACCACAAAAATGTCATTTAATATCTATTGCATTAGTTGTAGAGTGCATTAAATCATTCTATTTGTCCAGTAATATCTGAATCCTAGGCAGGCTGAGGAATTAGTATAAAAGCTGCTGGCTACTTGTTGCCCTGTAAGAGAATTTAATAGTAGCTTCTCAGTTTCTCTAACACTGACTAAGCAATGTATCAAAAAACAACAACAACAACAACAGAAATGGAAGATAAATGCATTGTAGCAATTGCTTGAAATAGTATTATAAAGATAGCATGGCTCACTAAATATAATTCTATAAACTTCTTTTTTTAACAGCCAAATATTTGATTACCAGAAGATATTATTGGAAGGGAATTTGCAATGATATAGAGAATTGGGTAAGTATAAACATGAATTTAAGAATTTAAGTCAGGCATTGTTAACTTGTATATCTGTTCTCATTTATTCATCTCATTGGTAGATCAGTTAATTTATCAAATTTGTTTTTTATTTGGTTAATATAATGTATTGTCACTACACTCATTTTATAGTTTAACAATTAATATTGGGAACAGGATGAAAAATAATAAACTGTATTAACTCAATGTTGAGAATAAAGAGTTGACAGCTTTATATTTTATTAGTGTGTGCTTATAGCAAAATATAGTAGTCTGGCTATTTATACCTTTAGATATGGATTTTAGAAAATTTTCACATTTCCAACTTCAATTCGTTGTCAAAATATTATACTCAAACCTGCTCACAAAAATACACAGTGTCATTCTGTTAGTATTAGCTAGCTAAATTAGCTACTTGTGTTATGGTAGATGTTTTCAAGGCATATTATTGACAGTCAGTCCTCATGCCTTCAAAATACATCTGCTTTACTGATGATGACCTACTTACTATAAAATATGCAGTAGTATTGTCTCATAGAAGACCCATTCTATCTTCTGGTGTGTTGTTATATCACTGTCAGCCATACCCTTACATGCAAAAGGAATAGTAAGGTGTTTCATTAAATTTGTTTTACACCTTGCTACTCAAAATAATTTTAATTGTAGCTAACTGACCTTTCTAAAAAAGTTGGCCTGTCCATAAGTTGAGTTGTATAAGTACCGAATACTTTATCCGTATTTTTGTTTTAAAATCTACTAAGTTGCCATAAACAAACAAAAATACTGAATAATTATGTTGCTGCATCAATAGCTACCTTATTCAGTTATCACATAATGCTTTTCTTTCAGGGCGGCCGCTCCAATATAGAAGAATTCTAGGGGGATGCCATAATATTTCCCGCTAGGATATTTTACGTGGGGGGTGCCGTATTTCCTGGGGTGCAGAATTCCGTGACACCGGGATTGACCCGAGGGAATTCCGGAGCGGTGATCAAGGTGTACGGGCGGGGGATGTTAAACTCTGGGTGGGTATTAAACCAGGAATTAATTTCACCACTTTCCTGCTTGGGCTATTATTACATAGTAACCTCTGCCTCCCCCACTCACTATTACTTCATTACAATCCCTCCCACTTGGTTTGATCTAAACCTACTGGTGTAACTACTGGGTTTCGAATATATTATAATCAGTTGTAATAAAGTTCAGTTGGAGGTCGGAGTAAAATTGGTCTATTATATAATTTTTACACGTCAATATTACAGTAGAACATTAGATGACGTCTCCCACACACGTAAGAAAACACCTTTAAAGAATTTCTATGATTGTTTGTGAGTAACAATTATAATGCATGTGAATAATTTGCTAATCTGAACAGTCAATTGCGATTATTGTATCTCATAAGCACTTCTTTAACATTAAAAAGCAATAGTAACATTTTCATTCTTAGACTCGTTGAGGTACATGCCAAAGATAGTAATTACATGACACTCACAGCACATAACTAGTAGTCCATGAGCCAGGGGGTTCGGTCGGTACCATTTGGGGGGAATAATGCTCACAGCACTTTTTGGGACTGTCTACTTCTATATAGATAGAAAATGCATGATAACATTGAAATAGTGGTAGCTTTCATGAAATAAGTAGCAAATTAAAATCCCAATCATATATTTCCAACATATTCTATACAGTTTACATAGGTATGTATGGAAATATTATTTATCTTGCGAGTACAGTATGTAGCTTTGGATTCAAAAATATTTTTTTAGAACATCAGAGCACTGCATGTATAATAAACACAGTAAAAGTAATAAATAGATGTTTTAATCTTCTAGTTCAAAGTCGTCCGCACTTTCTTCACTCTCTTGTTGGTTTGGCTGGTTGTCACAGTATGGTAATCTGCACATATCAGTACACTTGAGCCCATGTGCCATACACTCACACCTGGGCAGCTCACATTTCCTTGCATAGGTACATGCAAGTAAGTCTAGAATGGCTTGAGGTGCAGGTTGACCATCCATCCAGTGGATAACAAGCTGCTCATCTGACCACTGGCTTATCCAACTTCCACCCATGACCTACAGGACTCGGCACATGCGGATCCTGCTGTAGACATCTCTGCCAAATTCCAGCCTGGTAGTTAGCTCTTAGAGCATGTGTAGGTAGCATTCCCTGCATGGTGGAAGCTGATGACTCTCGATTTCACCTTTCTTGGCACAGAATAAGTGATACCTAAGTTCATTAATTCTAGTAGACGACAATTTGGGGGCATAGAGAAGGCAAGTGAATGTTTCCAGTTAATCAACAAGTTCCTGAGAAAGCACCCACTCTTGATCCAACTTCAAGAAAGTATCTTGGTAGTCCACATGGCTGATCAGGAGTTTCAGAGCCTTTGTTTTCCCTCTGCCAACAAAGGCTCTGACAGTATCACATCCAGTGAATGCGTGCATGCCAATGAGAGCCCTGCACACTCTCATACCAACAGTGGCAGCAACTTTACTGATGTCAACAACTCTCCTCCTGGCTTTAGTGCCACATTTTTGAAACAGGGAAGCTCCTATCTTGTCATGAAATGCCAAGGACATCACAAAGACATGCAGATCACTATAATATGATATCCCTCATCTGCAGCATGCCTGGCATGACACTTGATCGGTAATCTTTGTAAGATCAGTTACTTTGCCTTTCCAAAATCCAAATTCCTTATGCAAACTCTGGATTTCTAAAACAGCATCATGTAGTTGTACACTGTCGGGAACCATCAACAGCTTTCCCTTGTCATCAGGATAGATTTGAATAGAATTTGCTAGCTCTGATTCTAGTCTCCGACGAATGTGCTTCCGTGTTGAATCACGGATGACTCTGTCTCCACCAGATATCATAGATGATTCTAGTTTTGTTGTCAAAGAACTGACAGGCACAATTTTCTTGTTTGGAATTACACCAGTTCGAATATGCTCAAAAAGATCAGCAAAAGCTTGTCTTTCTACTATTTGATAAGTATATCATTTTCACTCACTCTCTCATCATCATCCTTAGATGCCTTCTTTATTACTCTTGTGTAGTTCTTATAGCAAGATGTGTGGTAGTGGGCCTCAGCAGCAACTATATCCCTACTCGTTATTGCCATAATCTTGTTATCTCCTTTTTTAATTGCACAGTCTCTCAGGGTCTTGTCAGCTTGCAACTTAGCAGCTTTTGTAAGCTTTTCGCGTGACTTGGAACCTTTTACAAACTTCACTTTCTCACAAAATATACAGATTGGATCATATACCCTTGACACCGACAGCCTCCTGCATAACCGCTTTGAGGAGCAGACATCTTCATTACCAATAGCTTCATTTGTGTTTCTTTTCAAAATTATCTCCAAGTCTCGCTTCATGGTAAAAACGCTCCTACACCGTCGATGGTAATAGATTTTAGGAAATTCATTCCCTCCTAGCTCTTTGGCAGCATCTGTAATTGGGCCATACTTTCTCAACTCAGCAGCTTTAAGTAAGTTTTGCCATGAATCATATGTTTTGGGACTCACTAAGTGACTATCATTATCTGAAGTTCTTAGTGTACAGATAATACAGCACTCTTCCCTGGCTTCTTCCATTATTGGAACAGTTTGAAGTTGTCTACATAAGAATATTAAGTGAGGGCATATCAAAAGCAGACAGAAAATGATATCCAGTTGTTTGAAACTGGATTCTAGACTGTTGTGTTTAACTAAAACTAGATGCTTCTTCACTTACCTCTTTTTTTCCAGAATCTCAAGACACTCTCAACTTGCCAGGTACGATAGCCAGCAAAAAAACACACCTACTTTTTTGATGAGTCAGCACATGATGATGGGGGTGTGGCTAAGTGACCACAAGATTGAATCATGCATGAAAACCCTCCTCATGCTCGAAATAACATTAAGTATGCTAATAAACATACTACACACAAAGTCTGAAAACCATTTCATGGAAAATTATGGGTGGGGCTACAAAATGGGTGATAAAAACCACAAGCTACCATGGCTGTGATGCTATCATGCATTTTCCACTTCCAGAGGTATGTACCTTCATAAAAAATGCTATGAGGATTATTCCCCCAATATGGTACCGATTACCAAAATTTGGGCCTCTGGCTCATGGACTATAGTTGTTCCTCAGAAGAGTTCTTCTTTGCATCAGGTGAATCTTCATTACAAATTACTTCACTGGAGGAATCATGGGAACAATATTCCATACTTGGAGACAAATTCACCCAAGGAAGGTCATCATCACTTGACTCGAACAAGCATTCTTGCTGTCTACGTAGCCTTTTAATATACATGATTCTAGTACGGTCAATTTTATCTGCTGATCTTACTTTTCACATTCTAATAAATGGTCAGGAAGGTCTATTATTAGAAAATCGTAATTGTTTTTTTCTCACCTAAACCCCGCCAGAAGACTTCTTTTATCTATATCACTTTTTAGTACTATAGATTGATTGCACTCATTTAGACACACAACTCTATGTGTATATGAAACTTAATTTTTTCCTTTCCTTAAGGATCACAGGGAATGCTTTCTTTCTCCTTTTTATAAAGTTGTGACTAAACTCTGTTCTGAATATCGAACTGTCTTGATCCTCTTGGATTAGTAAAAGACTTGTGAACTCTGTGTAGAGTTTCTAAAGCTGTGTCATACTTGTCTCGTACTTCATCATTGTCTAAACAAACAAATTAAGCACAACATAATACTGCTTTTATAATTTCTTTCTCTAAAGGATATATCAAACACTCTCCTACAGATATTCAAAGGGCCAATCATTATAGTCTGTCATCAGACTGCATTCTCTCAATTTTTGCTTGCATGATCTCACAAACAACTCATGTTAGACTATACCCTTACGGTCAATCAAAAAGATAAAACCAAGGTGTTGGTCTTAATTCTGACTTAATTCTTTTTCTCTCTTCTCTTACATTCTTATATTTCCTTCTTTCTCATCATTTTCTCTCTTTCATTCTACCTCCCCCACTCCCCTCTCCCAATATTAACGAAGTGCTGTAAAAATCTTCTTAGAGCTTCTTTACACCTAAATGTCCCAACTCTGACAAGAAAATCAACTAATTAGTTTAGATGAGACATAGGAGACTAAAGAACTAGAAGAGACTAAAAAGATGACATAGACTAAAGAAACTAAAAAGGACAGAAACTAGAAGAGACTAAAATGATCAAAAAGATAAAGAATATTAATAGAGAAGAGACTAACAAGACTAGAAGAACTAATGGCACTTAAGAGACAAGAAGAGACTAAAAAGACAAGAGGAGACTAAATAAACTAGAAGATGCTAAAGAGATTAGAATAAACTGAAAATTGTAGAGTGCGTTAATCACTTCTATTTTGTCCAGGAATATCTGCATGCTCAGGCGGGCTGACAAATAAATATAAAAACTGTTGGCTAGTTCTTATACACTGTAAGAGAATTAATAGTAGCTTCCCTGTTTCTTTTCAGACTGAATAAGAAATGTTTAAAAAAAACAGAAGCGGGAGATAAAATGAATTGTAGCAATTGCTTGCATTAATATTTTAAAGGTAACATGGCTTACTAAAATTATTCTCCATAAATTTCTATTCAAATATTATACTTAAAAATAATTATTGTTTCAGTAGCATTAGCACACACTAATTTAAATACACAAAATCAATACTGTGTGCTTATTTGAATAAGAAGAGCTGTCATTACATAAACAAAAGAATAAGCATTGAAACAATTTGTAGTTTTCAAAGCTCCACTGGTTGTAACAAAGCCTCTGGTAGCAGTATTGCTGCTTGTGATCTACATATTATACAATAAAACAAACAAACAAAAGACAAAGATTGTATTCAGTGAACTTAGTACTTGTTGTTATTTCCCCAGATTTTTTTGCATTATTATATTAAGTGCACCGTGTGTCTCTTCAACTGCTGATAAGGAACTCAGCTCTAAATTAGGTGGGCCCTCTCACTGTTAAGTGCACATTTGTTACTACAATTTGAAATATAAACTGGGTGCTTTAAAACCGACATCTACAGTAATTGAAAAATTAATTTAGTACGAATATCATATTCTTACCAATGCTTTGGTAGGAACAGTATATGAAACCTATCTAAGAAACAACACTTGAGCTATAAATGTTAATAGAAAATGAATAGTTTTTACCTGCATTGTAGTAGTTAGAATTATTCCATCTGATGCCTATATTAAAGTAAAACAATTAATTCTGTATTAAATCAAATAAGATAGATATTTTTCCTACTTTAGCAAGATAATTTAGTTCTTTAATATTGGCAGTATACACTTATCCTTAATAGCTTCACTGAAATTAATTTATGGTGCATTTTAATGTATGCTACATATTAAAAAATGTTTTAAGGGGGAACAATGGATAAAAAATACTTGTAAACAGCAATGTGTCTTAGAGACATGACTTACACTTGCACTCAGTGGACCAAAGTATGTGTCTCTATTTCTGACAATAGTGTACCTGCATATACATAACACCATTATTTTCCTCAATTAACATGGATCACTAGTGGTTTAATTCTCGTGGCAGGTGCTTGTCAGAAAGTCCAAATATTCCTGTAGTTACCATCTCATGGACTTATTGGTAGCTGAAAAGCAACATCAGCGATTTCCTCAATTTGTAAGACTGAAGTTGTACACACTATGCTATTTCTAGTATAATTAACACAGTTCACTAGATTCATATTCATAAATAGAATAAAACTAAGCTGAAAGATTAAGAACTATAATTATTCAACAATAGTAACTTAGATAACAAATTATTGAACAATCTAACTTGCACTGAGGGTTTGCTCTCTTGATGCACTAGTTTTTATAGGTCATAATCACGTATCATTTACTTTTTCTATAATTTTTTAATATATAAAAGCAATTCAAACTTGACAACATGACAAGTATGCTAACCTGAAGTCCACCAAGCCGGCATCATTAGGAGCTGTCCAAGTGAAGGACACACTTCCTGTGTTTGTGGTACTGTGGACTAGAGTAGCCTAAAATATAAGGCTATATTAATAAAAATTTCATGTTGAACTAATGCAAATATTTTGTTACAAAGTAGAGTATGAAATGAGGAATGAATAGGAGTAGCTATAAAAACAGATTAAAAAACAACAACAAAATACAATAGATGAACTTTAAATGGTATTCCAATTCAAAATAGAATGTATTCTAATTAAAACATAACAATTAATCTTGTTAGTATCATATAACTATTGTTTATCCAGCATGTATATTATGCTCTATTTTTGGTCACCCATTCTAAACATTTTGATTTTTTTAGTGTGTAGGAACCACAATACAGGATATTATATAAACATAATTTTGTTAAGTTGTAAATGAGTAGATGCCGGTTATATTGCAGTGGAAGATACAGGACATAAAAAGTAGGAGAGAGGGGAGGGGGGAGGTGTGGCTAGCAGCAGCCAAGTTGTGGTGTGGCACTTTAGAACTTATCTAGGTTAATATTTTTTAAATCTATATTTGTTTTGACGATTCTTAATCACATAATTTAGGAGAGGAGATCTTAGCCTACATTAAGGTTTCAAAGCAGTGACAGGAAAGAAGGTATTGGGACGCTCAAAGATGTAGAGCCCCTTTATAATCTTAAAATACAATCTAAAGGAATGATTTCTCACACACCATTAAACAACATAACACATACTGTTGAAGTATTCCTCCCACTCCTATATTGAAATATATTCTTACATTGTTGAATAAGGTATATTTAAATGTTTTCAAAACAAACTTCATTTTAAGTAATGCCTGAGGTGGTTTCAATTTCACTTATAGTACTAGAGAAAACTTACATATAAAATCAATTATCTACTTGACCATGTTGTTTACCACTTTAAGGCATACAATATTTGTATTATCTACCAATGGATCTTTAGGCTTGTATAAAATGCTCACTTGAGCATATGAAGGTACAGGTATATGACAAAGTTGGTTTAACAGCAAACACACCTGTTTACTACATGTGGTACCTGTTACTACATGTGGTACATGAACGACTTAGTTGACATAAATTATGTGTTATCTTGACATAGGTTAATAGTGAAAATACTATTTCCCAATCTGATAGGCAAGGTAGCAATACATATATGATCCTGTGTGTTATTCTTAAAAACAGGAAATTATTGTAGCTAAAGTTGAATACTGTATGACATTTCCCACACTGAGAACATTATATATTAATGTCTCCACCTAATCTACCTTATTAAAGGATGTTGCTTTTTGTTTTGTTTTAATCTAACTGACCATTGTAAGAATAATGATTTGTTTCATTGGGTATATTATTTACAAGATTATTATGAACTCTTACTGAATCAGCTATGGCTGAGCTGACTGTGCTACATTCCAGGTATCTCTGTCCAATGGAAGTTCCAAATGTACCAATTCTGTCTCCTGCAGGATTGACTGCTTGAACTAAGTATCCTCTGCTATCCTCTCCATCACTAGAAGAAATTGTACCTGTATCAGAAATTCCAAATAACTATTGTGCAGAGCTGTAGCAGTTTCTACTATGTTCTTATTTCAGAGAAGACATAACTATTTAGATACTTAGATAAACATGCCTTGAATATTTGAATGTTGATGTATATACAAAAATAACTTGTATTAGGCCTGTGTACCCTCTGGTAAGCGTCATTTTAAACTTATAGTGTTGGTCCAGTGTAGTATCCTGGTCAAGTATTGTACAGTGCAAGTTTTGCACTATGTATTGTTGCCTAGTATATAACAGCTTAGCAATACCTTTAGCTGTAAAATCCCAGGAAAGCCAGCTAGTTTCAATAACTACCTGGGTATTAATTTCTGCTGTATAGCCATGAGATAACACTACTGGTGATAACCTCAGATAACTCAAGGGTGTAGTACCTAAAAATAGCATTCGTGAAGAAATCTATGGTGGAATATTATATATATACTAGCAAGTACCCCCGCCACATAGTGGCGCTTGACGTATTGCAAAGTAAGAATGCAGTAGCACAAGTTATCTTACTCAGTTATCATTCTCTACCATTGGTTAAGGTTACATAAGTTTCCCTCTCCTACTCTCTTTTTTTTTAACTATCTGTGCTATTCTTCTACCCACCTCTCTTAACTTCAGCTCTTTTTCTTGAGTCATGGAGCCCCCTTTTACTTTGTCTATCTCTCCTGCTTCTGAATTTCTGTCCTGAGAAACTTTTGTCTTTTATTTCGTATTTTAGCCTTTCTTTTGAAAACTAACCCCCATCTTTACTCGTCAATTCCACCTGCTTTTTAGTTATAATTAATCACTCGCATTATTTCCTTTAGTAATTTATTGGCTGTTTCAGAATGTTCAGGAATACCCTCACCAATTTCAAACTTGCGAGGAACTTTCCTCTTTCGCGGTAGTGTTGGAGGATCCACGGAGACTGATGATCTCTTTTCTCCAAATATTCCCAGAACAAGTTAAAACTGTCTTCATCTCTGATTTTTGTTAACAATGTTAACAAGATTTTGGCCTTCACATGCTGAAATTGTCTTGGATTGAAGTGAACGAGAAAGATTATCCACCATGTTAAAAATTTTCGACCAAGCTCAACCAAAAAAGAAATTGAGTTTTCCATTTGTGCTGATACTCCTCCAATACGTGCCTCCATTTCTGTGTCCAGCGTTTCATCCATGGCTACATCCCATGTCATCTCAAGTGCTCCATAATTTTCTGTTATTGATGACAAAGCTTCGGCTCGCACTGTCCAGCGGGTGGGGCACAACATGCGTATGCCAGGAGAACCAACTTTGACATCATCTTGATTTTTTTTTAAGATGGCTTCACGCTTTGGGGATTTTTTAATCAACTTGGTAATTTCATAAACAGTATCAAGAGTATCCCTCATGATCTTTGATCCTTTCAGGGTATCTTGGATGGCCAAATTCAGTGAGTGTCCATAAGAATCAGTGTATAAGGCTTTGGGTTCGAGTTTAGATAACTGAATTGCTACACCAGACCTAGAACCAGACATGCTACTAGCTCCATTGTAGCACTGTCCACGACAATTGCTAATGCTCAAATTCATGCACAACAATATGTCTGTAATTGTTGTTACAATAACTGTAGATGTCGGTAGATTCCATGCTATAATTTCTTCCAAAACGTCCAAGTTATCATCCACATAACGCAAACATACTACCAATTGCTCTGTATTTGATATACTGGTTGTTTCATCAACCATTATGGTATACTTCTTGCCAGATATGCTTGTAGCTATGCCTCATAAAATATAAAGAGCCATTATACTAAGAATTTCATTCTGTATTTGAGGGCTAGTAAACTTGTCCTGGACCTTTTCCATCCATTTCAGAATGCTTGGGTCATCCTTACCCCGTAATTTTAGTAGCTGAATGAAATTGGAGTCATTTTCGCCTCCTTTTGTGGAGTCATCTCCAGAAACATATAGACCACGAAGAGCTAGGCCTTGTCTAGCAAGAAATTGAATATTGCTGAGAATTACTAAGAGAATTTTTTTATTCCTTGACCTTTGATCAGCTAAACTTGAACTAAGCATCTCTCCAACATTTTTAGTTGTACTCGGTATTGTAACAACTACATCAATAGCTTCTCGGTGTGACATTGTCTGCTCATGTTTATCAAATTTACTGAGTGCTTTCTTCCAATTGCAAAACCCAGTTTTACTGAAAGTTTCATCTTTCCATGTTTTAAGACTACGATTGTCAGCAACTAAACAATAATAGCAAAACACACGATCGGTACCCTCCTGATAATGTAACCATTTATACTTGCCATACCAAGATGAACAAAAAGACCATTTCTGCGTTCCAAATATCCGCTGTGGAAATGACAGCTCTGGTTGATTTGGGCTGTCAGGAATTAAGGAAGTAGTATCTTCAACCAAAGATGATGTGCTGGCTTCTGTAGCTTATATATCTTGAACAGCTGCTTCAGGCTCTTCCCTATCAATAGAAGCATCCTCAACACTAGGTGGTGGATTGTCAAGCTTTTTCAGCCAAGGAAGGAGAGACATTATCCTAGTTAATTTGCTCTGCTGGCTTTTTGAACTACTTACACCTGTTGTGATGTTGATTGCTTGATTCTTCATCATCCATGCCATTTCTGCTTTCTCTAAAACAGCTTTGATGTGACCACCACTTCCATTAGATATAATATATGTTTCAATTCCCCACATTCTCTTCATTCCCCCACAGTCACCCCAATGTACTGTCTATTACCTCAGAATACTGAAATTTAACCCCCCCACTCACCCCATGCTCAAGGTGATTATAATTCATCATGCCTTTGCAGTAAGTATGCACACTTATATATGATGTATATCAATATTATACATGTACATAATTATTATGTATGTAAAATAAAAATGCATTCAGCTAGCTATGTATTATATGTATAATATACAAATAATAGTATACCATACTTACAGAATTTTTTTTTTTGTAAAACTCAGAAATTACTTAACACATTATATTACGTAGTTGCAGTAGAGGACAATTCTACTATGCTTTAACTATTATAAAACATGTTCCAGTTGAGTGATACTTGAAGAATATGGTTTTAATTGAATGTGGAAAGTATGAATCCGTTTAAGCCCCCCTTTCATAAATACTTGTCTACACCCATGTTGTAAATATAGAAGCCTAATGGATATGACACATTAATCTTCCCTTGGAAGGAGAATTACCCTTTATAATAAGATATTGCCCATTAGCTACAGTGGAAGCATAACAATTTAGTCCTTACCGGTGTATACCGCCGAGGCTTCGTAGTTAAAGTATCCGTCCATGACACTTTCTACTCCGCTCAATGTGAGCTCATACGACCCATTGCCTGGTGAAAACGAATGGGGGGCTCTTGCGGCTGGTCTCATCAGCAGGCATGTGGAATCCTCAGCTGGTGGGCCAGAGCTTAATCCTACGACTAGATTAAAACAAAAAGCAAGTACCAAAGCACACAACATAGTGGCCAACGCTAAATATCGGTGCGCACCGATGGAAGAATAAGTGCTTAGTTTTGTTGATAATGAAAAGGTTCCTATTCGCGCGTTCGCGCAATGACTGAAAAAATGTGCTTCTTTATTTTCTTGCTATTGCTAAAAATAGCTACCATTTTGGATTATTGTAGTGCGTGTGTTAGAGTTCCAGTTCGAATATAGTTTGATCAATTTGAGTTTAGCCAAATCAGCAATACACAAAGTTTGAAAGAAGTCAGGGTAACAAAACTGATGGGGAACTAGCTATCTATGTTGAACAAAAACTGAGGAACACACTGAGAAGCTAAAGTAAAGAACAACCAACAAAAGCACATGATTAAGTATAAAGTTCACAGAAAAGATTGTTACAGAATTATTGATAAAACATAAAGATTGTGTACTACTGGTAGGCTTGTTTGATTGTACAACATTTCAAATTTATTTATTATATTTCAACTAAGTTTGCTGGTCTTCTTCAGGTAAGTTAAAAAAAGCAAACTCGATCACAACTCTGTACTAAAAAGTTTTCAACTTGACATAGGTGTGTCATACTCTCAGCCAATTAATGATGTTACAAAATTAGGGTATAGTAAGAGGCTCTGTTTTAGGAAGCCGTATAATACAAGATGAGTAGAAACATGACAACAAATGACACACTAACCCAAGTGCTCTCATAGTTTCTACATATATCACTTTATATTCTTTATGAAACATTATTTCAATGCCACAGTTAGAAGTTAGTGATTCAGATTGTGTTGCATGATTAGAAACAAAATTAAATCCCAAGAAGTTCAGCAACCACAAGACATTTATTTTATCATAAACATATTTTTCCAAGAAGTTCTAGTTAAGTTTATAAACAAATTTAACTACTACTACATCTAATCTGATGACAACCTGAGACATTTCCATGACTGTGTTTTCTTTTCAGTTAACCATAATTTATGGATGGTGGTGAGATAATACAGAACAGCTGGGTGAACTTTAACTTTTAGTGTTTACAAGAATTTATCCAATTATAACTACAACAAAGTATATTAAAGATATTAACTCTTCTCTGCAAATTTCTTTGTTTGCAAGTACACTATTGGGGAAAATTCCTTTATTATTAAGCATTAACTGATTTATACTTTTTTGTAATGGTGTATAACAATTCATAAGAAAATTTAGATATTACATAAATATTTCTTCTGAGTAAATAAAGATTTAATAATCATCATAATATAAAAGTTAGAAATTACTATACAACCACTGATATCAAATACAGTATTGATACTTTAAAGGTCACACACCCAGCAATCACCACTGTTGTTGTCTAATTAAGAACATAAAAGATAATGAAAAATGTAAAGTACAAATACACAGTCAAGTAGGGGAGAGGGGAGGGGGGAGGTGTGGCTAGCAGCAGCCAAGTTGTGGTGTGGCACTTTAGAACTTATCTAGGTTAATATTTTTTTAATCTATATTTGTTTTGACGATTCTTAATCACATAATTTAGGAGAGGAGATCTTAGCCTACATTAAGGTTTCAAAGCAGTGACAGGAAAGAAGGTATTGGGACGCTCAAAGATGTAGAGCCCCTTTATAATCTTAAAATACAATCTAAAGGAATGATTTCTCACACACCATTAAACAACATAACACATACTGTTGAAGTATTCCTCCCACTCCTATATTGAAATATATTCTTACATTGTTGAATAAGGTATATTTAAATGTTTTCAAAACAAACTTCATTTTAAGTAATGCCTGAGGTTTCAATTTCACTTATAGTACTAGAGAAAACTTACATATAGAATCAATTATCTACTTGACCATGTTGTTTACCACTTTAAGGCATACAATATTTGTATTATCTACCAATGGATCTTTAGGCTTGTATAAAATGCTCACTTGAGCATATGAAGGTACAGGTATATGACAAAGTTGGCTTAACAGCAAACACACCTGTTTACTACATGTGGTACCTGTTACTACATGTGGTACATGAACGACTTAGTTGACATAAATTATGTGTTATCTTGACATAGGTTAATAGTGAAAATACTATTTCCCAATCTGATAGGCAAGGTAGCAATACATATATGATCCTGTGTGTTATTCTTAAAAACAGGAAATTATTGTAGCTAAAGTTGAATACTGTATGACATTTCCCACACTGAGAACATTATATATTAATGTCTCCACCTAATCTACCTTATTAAAGGATGTTGCTTTTTGTTTTGTTTTAATCTAACTGACCATTGTAAGAATAATGATTTGTTTCATTGGGTATATTATTTACAAGATTATTATGAACTCTTACTGAATCAGCTATGGCTGAGCTGACTGTGCTACATTCCAGGTATCTCTGTCCAATGGAAGTTCCAAATGTACCAATTCTGTCTCCTGCAGGATTGACTGCTTGAACTAAGTATCCTCTGATATCCTCTCCATCACTAGAAGAAATTGTACCTGTATCAGAAATTCCAAATAACTATTGTGCAGAGCTGTAGCAGTTTCTACTATGTTCTTATTTCAGAGAAGACATAACTATTTAGATACTTAGATAAACATGCCTTGAATATTTGAATGTTGATGTATATACAAAAATAACTTGTATTAGGCCTGTGTACCCTGGTAAGCGTCATTTTAAACTTATAGTGTTGGTCCAGTGTAGTATCCTGGTCAAGTATTGTACAGTGCAAGTTTTGCACTATGTATTGTTGCCTAGTATATAACAGCTTAGCAATACCTTTTGTTCATGAACTTTTGTGTCATATGGGAAGTACTGTCTCCTTTTTAATTGCAGTTGACAAACCACATACTAAAGTAGAACGTTTCCTTTCACGTAAGTATACGAGTGCAAGTAGAACATTTCCTTATGAGTGCTATGGAATAAACTTAGCTAGTGCTGTGAATTGGCTAATTTAACCACTTTAGGAAGTATATATATAGTATATCAACAGAGACAAACATTCGATTAATGGGAGCTATCTAAGGTTAGCGGAAGAAGAAAATAGGAAGCCACTCAAATTATACTAGTCTGAGTGGAAACCTTTGTCCATACTGGAAGCTTCAATTTCTTGCTCACTTTTAATGAGTTCTTAACTATAAGAAATATTGAAGTCTATAAACAAGACTAATTCATTATTCATACTCATTAGTTATGAGAAAAACATCTGATCTATTGTGATACTGAAGTAATTTTATATCATCATTGTAAACTTTCCCACTATTATAATAGCTGTTACACATAATAGTACTTAATACACAAGTCATTGTATGTCGGAAATATTTCATGAGCAGGCTAACTTATTTTCATAAACCAAAGGGAGTGAAAATAAAGCCTGAGAGTGCCATATTACTCTGATGAGTGCAACAAGTGGTTTAACCCTTTCGTTCCCAATCCCGCTTTAAAGCGGGTGAAGACCGATTGACTTCTCCGAATTTTTTAAAATAGTTACTTTATAGCTAGAACCTTCAGATTGCATACACAGGTGCCCAATGCATTGGAGAAGCATCTAAAATAGCTTTCAGCCAGGACTGATTCGACAGTACCTCACAGCAGTTGCGTTTATTTCTTCCTCGGCAAAAAACAACAACATCGGTTCTCCGTCGAATTTTAAAAAAGTTACCTTCTTCACAGCAGCTTCATTTATGGATCCAGTCATCTCCAGAGCTTTGTAGAAGCAGCAAAAAATTGCTTGAGCTCAGTAGCATTCCATAACACATTGAAACAACCGCTTCTTTGCCGACCAAGACTTTGCGGTTTGACTTGCTGTCTTCTCCATTTTTTATAAAATCGCCAGTTCAACTGGGGACCTCCCTATTACGTACAGTCTTAGGTAATGCTTATTACATCATAGGATAAAAGTGAGCGTGTCGTGTGACCCCGGTAACTATGCAAAAAAAATTTTTTTTCAAAGTCATTTTTTGGAAGATGGCGTCTAGAAATTACAATGCGGTGCAAGTTTTAGACTTGCTTGATGCTGACTCTAGCGACTCAGATCAAGCGGAGAGAAGGGAGACGACATCTAGGGCTATAGGAGGCCCTGTATCAGGGTTGGTGGACCAGACCCCGTCAACTCTGATACTGAAAATGGGAGTCAAGAAGATGATCGAGGTAAGCTTGTCTTTCTCTTGTCTTTCTCTTGAAAAATAGCTAGCTTCTGTTGTGGAAAGGACTTATTTATAGCTATATTGAGATAGAGTAAGCTGTTTAGCTATAATATATATATATTTCATTGAGTTTTGAGATTTGAAAGTGGCTTGTGGTTTTTTGAACAAATTCAAATTTTCAAAAAAATAAAAAAATTTTTTTTACCACATATACTACTAGGACCAGATGTGAATGCAGTCACCGACCCCGATTACGCAGATGAGGCGACAGGAGCAGAGTCTTCCAGTCATGAAGGAGAGGATACCGGACCTGAGTCTTCCAATGATGAAACACGAATAGGCAGCAGGTTCCAGTGATGAAGAAGAGGAAGTGGCTCCTCCTGCTCCGAGTTCTGGACGTCCTCGCGGTCGGAGAAGGCGGGAATCGAAGAACAAGAGTCGGGTGGATGAGGTAGGGGGAGAGTGGAAGAAAGATGACAACACACCCATTGATATTCCATAATCTTTTGTGTGAAGGACCACAGACTTTGATATTTGTGGCTGCTCCTCCCCCCCTCCCCCTGAACATCCCAAAAGTTGTAATATGTATTGTTATTGTCGTTGTCGTTGTCTGTGTTTTTGTGGTGTTGTGGTGGAGCTTCACACTCGATGTATATGTGTGTGCGTGGAGTTGAAATGTTATTCTGGCGCTTCCAGATCTAACTGGGTAGGGAACGAACTCGGGGGGAGGGGGGGGGGTCTTTTCCAATCGGGGCTACTATGCCCATGTAAGTTGAATTTCATGTATGTGTGTGTGTGTACACCAGTCAATTTATATTATACATTTATTTTTATGATCTGTATTCACCTGTATCTTCTTTTTTCTAGTGTGTGTGTGTGTGTATGTGTGTGTGTGTATTTGTGGAATGAGAGAGAGCATCCGTGGACAAACAGTATGTGGCACTTCCGTATACAACCTGGGAGGGAACTCTGGATCTTTTTGGATCGTGACTACTATGCCCATGTAAGTTGAATTTCATGTGTGTGTGTGTGTGTGTACACCAGTCAATTTATGTATAATAAATTATACATTTATTTTTATGATCAGTATTCACCTGTAGCTTCTTTTTTCTTGTGTGTGTGTGTATGTGTGTGCGTGCATTTGTGGAAAGAGAGAGAGAGCAACCATGAACAAACAGTATGTGGCACTTCCGGATCCAACCTGAGAGAGAACGAACTCGGTGGTCTTTTTCGGTCTGTGACATCATCCATGCCTGGTAAGTTGAATTTCATTTTTTCAACTTACTGATATTTGGGTGTCCAGCTAGGGCTGGGGGGGGGGTTATGGTACAAGAATGTCAGTGAAAAGTAATGACGGGGGAGGGGGGGTTATGGTACAAGAATGTCAGTGAAAAGTAATGACGGGGGAGGGGGGGTTATGGTACAAGAATGTCAGTGAAAAGTAATGACGGGGGAGGGGGGGTTATGGTACAAGAATGTCAGTGAAAAGTAATGACGGGGGAGGGGGGGGGCAATTCAGCGAGGCCAGCTGTTATGTTACAAATATCATTGTTGTGTGTGTTTTTTTGGTATTGTATGGAGGTTCCGGATCCTATGGGAGGGATCGTTCAGTCTGTGCCACCATCCATGCCGGGTAAGTTGAATTCCACGTGTGTGCTTGTACTGCTTTTCATTTTCAAATTACACTTTCTCAATACAACGATTGTTTCTCTCATGTACAGTGTGGAGTATACATACCAGGGGTTCATACAGTGGGAGGCTAGCGCTGGGTTCCCCCCTAGAATTTTGGGAGTTGAATAGAAATGAACATTTAGGAAGCATTTATTTTTAGTCTGATATTGTATCCCATTATGTTCCTATCATAACTGAGCCTTTAGTGCATAGGACCGAACACTGATCATCAGTGTGAAGTATAGACTCGTATGCAAAGATGTGCATCAAAGTAGTGTAGGTTCCAAAAAATGGGTGTGGTGAAGTACACTCGGAGCCCCACCCCAAACAAAAATCCTGTATGAAACCGCATACAATACATCATAAAGTTGCAATTATATAGGATCATGAATAATTTGTTGTTTGTATTACAAATATCTTTGTTGTTTGTGTTTTTGTGTATATGAAATTGTTTTGTAGTGGAGCTCGACGTCCGATGGCATACGTTCCTTGTGGACACTCATAGATGTCTCCTACATGATCACAATCAGCACCACACACAACAAACAACATATTTTATTGTTGAACTAATATAATATTGGTATATAATGCATCAAACAATATTATTTCTATTTTATTTTATTTTTTTATTGATGGGAAAAGTGGATTTTTTGGGGGAAAAAACTTTTTTTTTTTGAAATATTAGTAGATGGCTTAAATATTATTCAATTTTCTCAATCAAAAAATGAGGGGAATCCCAAACTCTTGGTCTATTTAGTGATATATGGTTGCTATGGGGTTTTCCCAGCCAGCATCGAGTTAAAAAAATAAAACGGTAATGCACTATTCCGCGGTAGAAGATTAGATTTTTCCGCGCGCGTCCAAACAATTTGGGAACGAGAGGGTTAATCCATGCTAGACATTTTCACCAAGTAACTGATAATTTAGCAGCAGCTTCACCAGAAGAACCCAAGGAGTAGCTGTAAAATCCCAGGAAAGCCAGCTAGTTTCAATAACTACCTGGGTATTAATTTCTGCTGTATAGCCATGAGATAACACTACTGGTGATAACCTCAGATAACTCAAGGGTGTAGTACCTAAAAATAGCATTCGTGAAGAAATCTATGGTGGAATATTATATATATACTAGCAAGTACCCCCGCCACATAGTGGCGCTTGACGTATTGCAAAGTAAGAATGCAGTAGCACAAGTTATCTTACTCAGTTATCATTCTCTACCATTGGTTAAGGTTACATAAGTTTCCCTCTCCTACTCTCTTTTTTTTTAACTATCTGTGCTATTCTTCTACCCACCTCTCTTAACTTCAGCTCTTTTTCTTGAGTCATGGAGCCCCCTTTTACTTTGTCTATCTCTCCTGCTTCTGAATTTCTGTCCTGAGAAACTTTTGTCTTTTATTTCGTATTTTAGCCTTTCTTTTGAAAACTACCCCCACCTTTACTCGTCAATTCCACCTGCTTTTTAGTTATAATTAATCACTCGCATTATTTCCTTTAGTAATTTATTGGCTGTTTCAGAATGTTCAGGAATACCCTCACCAATTTCAAACCTGCGAGGAACTTTCCTCTTTCGCGGTAGTGTTGGAGGATCCACGGAGACTGATGATCTCTTTTCTCCAAATATTCCCAGAACAAGTTAAAACTGTCTTCATCTCTGATTTTTGTTAACAATGTTAACAAGATTTTGGCCTTCACATGCTGAAATTGTCTTGGATTGAAGTGAACGAGAAAGATTATCCACCATGTTAAAAATTTTCGACCAAGCTCAACCAAAAAAGAAATTGAGTTTTCCATTTGTGCTGATACTCCTCCAATACGTGCCTCCATTTCTGTGTCCAGCGTTTCATCCATGGCTACATCCCATGTCATCTCAAGTGCTCCATAATTTTCTGTTATTGATGACAAAGCTTCGGCTCGCACTGTCCAGCGGGTGGGGCACAACATGCGTATGCCAGGAGAACCAACTTTGACATCATCTTGATTTTTTTTTAAGATGGCTTCATGCTTTGGGGATTTTTTAATCAACTTGGTAATTTCATAAACAGTATCAAGAGTATCCCTCATGATCTTTGATCCTTTCAGGGTATCTTGGATGGCCAAATTCAGTGAGTGTCCATAAGAATCAGTGTATAAGGCTTTGGGTTCGAGTTTAGATAACTGAATTGCTACACCAGACCTAGAACCAGACATGCTACTAGCTCCATTGTAGCACTGTCCACGACAATTGCTAATGCTCAAATTCATGCACAACAATATGTCTGTAATTGTTGTTACAATAACTGTAGATGTCGGTAGATTCCATGCTATAATAACCTATAATTTCTTCCAAAACGTCCAAGTTATCGTCCACATAACGCAAACATACTACCAATTGCTCTGTATTTGATATACTGGTTGTTTCATCAACCATTATGGTATACTTCTTGCCAGATATGCTTGTAGCTATGCCTCGTAAAATATAAAGAGCCATTATACTGAGAATTTCATTCTGTATTTCAGGGCTAGTAAACTTGTCCTGGACCTTTTCCATCCATTTCAGAATGCTTGGGTCATCCTTACCCCGTAATTTTAGTAGCTGAATAAAATTGGAGTCATTTTCGCCTCCTTTTGTGGAGTCATCTCCAGAAACATATTGACCACGAAGAGCTAGGCCTTGTCTAGCAAGAAATTGAATATTGCTGAGAATTACTAAGAGAATTTTTTTATTCCTTGACCTTTGATCAGCTAAACTTAAACTAAGCATCTCTCCAACATTTTTAGTTGTACTCGGTATTGTAACAACTACATCAATAGCTTCTCGGTGTGACATTGTCTGCTCGTGTTTATCAAATTTAGATCGATTGCTTTCTTCCAATTGCAAAGCCCAGTTTTACTGAAAGTTTCATCTTTCCATGTTTTAAGACTACGTTTGTCAGCAACTAAACAATAATAGCAAAACACACAATCGGTACCCTCCTGATAATGTAACCATTTATACTTGCCATACCAAGATGAACAAAAAGACCATTTCTGCGTTCCAAATATCCGCTGTGGAAATGACAGCTCTGGTTGATTTGGGCTGTCAGGAATTAAGGAAGTAGTATCTTCAACCAACGATGATGTGCTGGCTTCTGTAGCTTATATATCTTGAACAGCTGCTTCAGGCTCTTCCCTATCAATAGAAGCATCCTCAACACTAGGTGGTGGATTGTCAAGCTTTTTCAGCCAAGGAAGGAGAGACATTATCCTAGTTAATTTGCTCTGCTGGCTTTTTGAACTACTTACACCTGTTGTGATGTTGATTGCTTGATTCTTCATCATCCATGCCATTTCTGCTTTCTCTAAAACAGCTTTGATGTGACCACCACTTCCATTAGATATAATATATGTTTCAATTCCCCACATTCTCTTCATTCCCCCACAGTCACCCCAATGTACTGTCTATTACCTCAGAATACTGAAATTTAACCCCCCCACTCACCCCATGCTCAAGGTGATTATAATTCATCATGCCTTTGCAGTAAGTATGCACACTTATATATGATGTATATCAATATTATACATGTACATAATTATTATGTATGTAAAATAAAAATGCATTCAGCTAGCTATGTATTATATGTATAATATACAAATAATAGTATACCATACTTACAGAATTTTTTTTTTTGTAAAACTCAGAAATTACTTAACACATTATATTACGTAGTTGCAGTAGAGGACAATTCTACTATGCTTTAACTATTATAAAACATGTTCCAGTTGAGTGATACTTGAAGAATATGGTTTTAATTGAATGTGGAAAGTATGAATCCGTTTAAGCCCCCCTTTCATAAATACTTGTCTACACCCATGTTGTAAATATAGAAGCCTAATGGATATGACACATTAATCTTCCCTTGGAAGGAGAATTACCCTTTATAATAAGATATTGCCCATTAGCTACAGTGGAAGCATAACAATTTAGTCCTTACCGGTGTATACCGCCGAGGCTTCGTAGTTAAAGTATCCGTCCATGACACTTTCTACTCCGCTCAATGTGAGCTCATACGACCCATTGCCTGGTGAAAACGAATGGGGGGCTCTTGCGGCTGGTCTCATCAGCAGGCATGTGGAATCCTCAGCTGGTGGGCCAGAGCTTAATCCTACGACTAGATTAAAACAAAAAGCAAGTACCAAAGCACACAACATATAGTGGCCAACGCTAAATATCGGTGCGCACCGATGGAAGAATAAGTGCTTAGTTTTGTTGATAATGAAAAGGTTCCTATTCGCGCGTTCGCGCAATGACTGAAAAAATGTGCTTCTTTATTTTCTTGCTATTGCTAAAAATAGCTACCATTTTGGATTATTGTAGTGCGTGTGTTAGAGTTCCAGTTCGAATATAGTTTGATCAATTTGAGTTTAGCCAAATCAGCAATACACAAAGTTTGAAAGAAGTCAGGGTAACAAAACTGATGGGGAACTAGCTATCTATGTTGAACAAAAACTGAGGAACACACTGAGAAGCTAAAGTAAAGAACAACCAACAAAAGCACATGATTAAGTATAAAGTTCACAGAAAAGATTGTTACAGAATTATTGATAAAACATAAAGATTGTGTACTACTGGTAGGCTTGTTTGATTGTACAACATTTCAAATTTATTTATTATATTTCAACTAAGTTTGCTGGTCTTCTTCAGGTAAGTTAAAAAAAGCAAACTCGATCACAACTCTGTACTAAAAAGTTTTCAACTTGACATAGGTGTGTCATACTCTCAGCCAATTAATGATGTTACAAAATTAGGGTATAGTAAGAGGCTCTGTTTTAGGAAGCCGTATAATACAAGATGAGTAGAAACATGACAACAAATGACACACTAACCCAAGTGCTCTCATAGTTTCTACATATATCACTTTATATTCTTTATGAAACATTATTTCAATGCCACAGTTAGAAGTTAGTGATTCAGATTGTGTTGCATGATTAGAAACAAAATTAAATCCCAAGAAGTTCAGCAACCACAAGACATTTATTTTATCATAAACATATTTTTCCAAGAAGTTCTAGTTAAGTTTATAAACAAATTTAACTACTACTACATCTAATCTGATGACAACCTGAGACATTTCCATGACTGTGTTTTCTTTTCAGTTAACCATAATTTATGGATGGTGGTGAGATAATACAGAACAGCTGGGTGAACTTTAACTTTTAGTGTTTACAAGAATTTATCCAATTATAACTACAACAAAGTATATTAAAGATATTAACTCTTCTCTGCAAATTTCTTTGTTTGCAAGTACACTATTGGGGAAAATTCCTTTATTATTAAGCATTAACTGATTTATACTTTTTTGTAATGGTGTATAACAATTCATAAGAAAATTTAGATATTACATAAATATTTCTTCTGAGTAAATAAAGATTTAATAATCATCATAATATAAAAGTTAGAAATTACTATACAACCACTGATATCAAATACAGTATTGATACTTTAAAGGTCACACACCCAGCAATCACCACTGTTGTTGTCTAATTAAGAACATAAAAGATAATGAAAAATGTAAAGTACAAATACACAGTCAATATCCCCAACTTTTATTTGAGCAAATTTAAGTATTAATAATGTGGTAATTACTTGTAATGTTTAACTTACATCTGAACTTAAATACTCACCTGAGTGATGTCATGTGTCTACATGAAAAATACTTAACAATAATGAAATAACTATCTTTGTAATTGTCTCAAAAAATAAAGCCTCATATCAAATTTCATGATTGATAGTTTAGTTTCTTGTTTTTGCTTATTTAGATTACATAATGATAGCATTGTTTTCATTAACTAAGAACTGGTGAAATGCTTCAGCAAAAATGGCTAGTGAGTTGGTATTATTTTTTAAATTTATTCTTTAGCAACACACGTCACTTATTACACACATATATACACAATTTTCACTGGATTATATACCAGCAAAAGAATTTCATTGAATTCTCTTCGTGACTTGACTATTGGATGATATCAAGGGGTAAACAATCAAATTTCCTAGGATGATATGGGATAGGATAGCTGAACCAAAGTATACTGTTTACAGCCGCCTTTATAAAGTACACTCCATCTAAAACGTTCTGTTGAACCAGATCTCTGGTAAATATAGCATTACATTATACTATCTTAGTGACTTGACTATTGGACAGTGGATTTGCAAGTATAAGAACAATTCTATTGTAACAGACGGCGCATTAAACAAGAAAACTTAACACCACCACTAAGTTTATATGATCTAACTGTGAATGTCTCTCCTCTATTGTCTCAATCGCATAGCTCATAGCCTTTTTTTCCTAGCATTATTTCAAAGTAGTTTTTACTTAATTTATTTCCCCCACACTCCACACTAACGTTAATGTTTTAAATAGGCTTTTGGGGTGGACATGCAACTAAAACAATAATAAAAAACATCATATGCAGTTTAATAAAGTAGCTACAAAGATAAAATGATGTCTAATGATTAGATAATTATAACTAAAACAGATAAACCAAATCAACACTATTAATTATCCTCAATGTTAATCATCAAGGTTACTACAATTATGAATCTGTAAATATGCACGCTTGAAGTTCTTGTTCAAAGCAGCATATTGTGTCCCATAAAATGAAGATAAAGTTTCCTTATTTGTCCCTGCATTATCTGAATGCTCTATATACTCACCCGTGGAGTACCAGCAAATACTGGAATGGTTGTAGCAGAAGCCTGAGTAGCAAGGATTTCATCTTTCAACTAAATTAAACAAATTCTGCTTTAATGAAGCACCAAAGGTGCGAACCCTCAGCGTTACTACAAAGACCAAAAGAATAATTTATTTGGAGTAAAATCAATTATGAACAATGTCAATATGTATGTTCGTGCATGTTGATGTGTAATGCTTGAGCAAGTCAATATGCAACTCATGGAATGAAACTATATATCTTAATACTGTCATCATAAGAGAAGCTTAAAATATGAGTGACACTCACCTCACCAGTAGTTTCTATGGGAAACTCCAAGCACTCCAGTAGACCACTGAGAATAATGTAATGCAAAACTACTGCGGTTGGCAAAGAAATTATTTGCTCACTGAGTACGCCATGACTATAGGGGACATTACCAACAATCACTTATGATTGTTAAAGGGACTTAAAATGTCCAGTGCGACATGATGCTTGCTTCAATCGTCTTTGGGAGGCTACCATGTTCGAGATTCATGTGATACACAGCGACTGACTGGCTGACAGACAGACAAACTGAGTACTGTAACCCTCTCATGCATGTGCGCTGAGGATTAACGAATAGTAATTGATTATGAGGTATAGTTACAGGCCCCACACTTCCATCACTCCTGTACATTATGCACAAATATTTATACACATATACATATAATGTGTGTATGTAAAATATAAATAATACATAGTAATATTATTAATAACTATTTATAATGACTTACAGCAGCACTCATTGGACCAAAATACATTGTTCTGTTTCTAACCACAGTATATCTGTAATATTTGTGTATTTTGTGGCATATGTATCATTCCATATAGTGCTAGCTACAAAAATATCAGGTAAGGTATGTACGTACATGAATTCATTAAAAATGTAACTTGCCGAAAATCCACCAAGCCAGCTGTTGATGGAGAAGTCCAAGTAAACGACACGCTGCCTGAGTTTGGCTGACTGTGTACTAGTGTTGCCTAAACAAACATGCAAACTGCTATTAAATAGAACATAAACTGTTTTGGGGGGTTAAATGCTCACAGAATTAGAAAATGCTCCTATGCTCAGACTGCTACATGAGAGATATTTCTGTCCAGTTGAAGTCCCGAACGATCCTATTTTGGAACCAGAAGGATCCAAAGTTTGAATTAAATAATCCAGAATAGATTCTCCTGAAGTTGATGAAAGTATCTCTAAAAGTATGTTAAGATAAAACACTTTTTAAAACAGTTTCTGCCTTTATTACCAAATGAGTAAATGTGAGTTATTTCCTTTCATTCTTCATTGTTTTTTCATTGTTATTTCCTCTAGTTTCTTTTTTTTTATAAAGTAGGGAAAGAAATGGTGAAACAGGAGCACTATTGTAACGAAATTTTAAGATAATAGTAGCTGCATTTGGTAAAATTCTGAGAAATTTCTAATTTAGTCAAGTGCACTATCTTTATTCCAACTTAGATATTTAACAGCCAATTTGCTGAGAATGAAACTCACCAGTGAGCACAGTTTCACCGCTGTATTTATAGTAGCTATCATTGCTAAGGCCACTTATTGTTAGATCATTGGCGAGCGAGCGTAGCGAGCGAGACACTTACAGGGGTAAAAATGAAAAAATCGGGGATGTTTGTTTATTTGTTTATATATATGGACGTACGTATGTCATTTTGTACTTTGACCCTCCGTATTTTTGTGTTCGCTCCACGTTCGACCCCGTCCCAAACTTCACTAAACAGAATCCTCCGGTTTAGCGACCATTACCCGTATCTCCTTAGAAATTGAATTGTTTTCGGCTTTGAATTGTTTTGCGGGTGCAGTTAAAACTCAAAATCTTATGGGAGCTCCATTTCTATTCGAGTTAGTGGCGGTAGTAAGTTAATGCGCTATTTGTCACAGTTATAAGCCCTAACTGAACAGTATTTACTTAAAAATGCATTGTCCACTAGACGAACCACGAAGGTAAGTCTTGCGTAGGTATGTTCAGTTGTGTGAAAGTATTGTGCGTTACAAGATTTGATTTTGTTGCTTCTTTTTCAATTCAAACTGTTGCGGGAGCGGTTACTATGACATTGAAACCCCTTTACCTCATAGTAATGTAAAAACTCGACTTTATTTTAATAGCTTGAGTGTTAGTTGTTAAAATTAAATTAAACAATAGTGTAGTTTAAGGCTCGCTCGCCATTTGTGCTCAAGCACACCATTAGTTTATTTATTTGTATATACTAGTGATGTGCTTGAGCACAAATGGCGAGCGAGCCTAAAGACTATACTATTTTTATATGAATGATTTTGACTTCTACTGAAAATAAGGTCCAGTTTTTTATTTTCGCATACACGGTAAAGGGATTTCAGTGCCATAGTAACAACTCTCTGCAACTGCTTGAATTGAAGGAAAAAAACAACAACAAAACAATACACGTTATTTAAAAGTTTTCTTTGTGATATTCTTTAGCTAAGTAGTGGTTGTAACACACAATGCTTTGACACAACTGGACATGCACCTACACAGACTTACCTTCGCAGTAGTCTAGTGGACAATGTATTTTCAAGTAAATACTGTTGCGCACGGCTTATAACCATGACAAAGAGCGCATTGACTTACCACCGCCACTAACTCGAATAGAAATGGAAGTCCCTTAAGTTTTCAAGTTTTAACTGCACCCGTAAAAGAATTCAAAACGGTAAACAATTCAATTTCTAGTATGATACGGGTACTGATCGATAAACCAGAGGATTCTGTTTAGTGTAATTTGGGACGGGGTCGACCACATAACTAACACAAAAACACGAGGGTCAAAGTACAAAATGACATACGTACGTCCATACATATATACAAACATCCCCGATTTTTTATTTTTACCCCGGTAAGTGTCTCGCTCGCTACGCTCGCTCGCCAATGAGTGCTAGTCACTAGTGGTGTGCTTGAGCACAAATGGCGAGCGAGCCTTAAATAACACTATTGATTTGATTTTAACAACTAATACTCAAGCTATTAAAATAAAGTCGAGTTTTTAAATTACCTATGAGGTAAAGGGGTTTCAATGTCATAGTAACCGCTCCCGCAACAGTTTGAATTGAAAAAGAAGCAACAAAATCAAATCACGTTATTTAAAATTTTCTTTGTGATATTCTTAATAGTAGTTGTAACGCACAATACTTTCACACAACTGAACATACCTACGCAAGACTTACCTTCGTGGTTCGTCTAGTGGACAATGCATTTTTAAGTAAATACTGTTGAGTAGGGCTTATAACTGTGACAAATAGCGCATACCACCGCCACTAACTCGAATAGAAATGGAGCTCCCATAAGATTTTGAGTTTTAACTGCACCCGCAAAACAATTCAAAGCCGTAAACAATTCAATTTCTAAGGTGATACGGGTAATGGTCGCTAAACCGGAGGATTCTGTTTAGTGAAGTTTGGGACGGGGTCGAACGCGGAGCGAACACAAAAATACGAAGGGTCAAAGTACAAAATGACATACGTACGTCCATATATATAAATAAACTAGTGGTGTGCTTGAGCACAAATGGCGAGCGAGCCTGATAGTTAGGTAACATAAAATGTTACTATGTTTTAGCTTACTTCATGCAAACACTATAATAGCAGTTATGACATTTGATTTCAGCAAACAAATACAAAATCACTCTTACTCTTATTAATGGTAACTTTTGTAGTATCAAACATCAACCATTCTGATAATCTCAATCACCAGTAACTCTTGAACAAGCTCTCAGCTACGATAAAAAATAAACCAGTGTTATTATTTGTAATTTTAGCCACAAATATGGAATTACTACTTACATCATTCTTGAGTATTGATAACTTCTGTGTATCAAATTGAAGTTACTTTGACCATCTGAATTACCTTGAATTCTTGACAACAAGCTCTCACCTACAAAAACAAAAGACAATCAATTTTAGCACACAAATACAAAATTACTTTCTTACCTCATTTTCTTGAGCAGTGGTAACTTTTGTAGTACCAAATTTGAGCCAATCTGACCTATTTGAATTTACCAGTCACTGTTGACTAGCTCTTAGCTACAAAAAAGAAAGGCCAGAGTTAATTTTGCATATTTAGCTAACAAATATGGAATTGCGTACTTATCTCAGCTTCCCTCGAGAAGTAGTAGCTTCCATAGCATTAATACTACGGCATTCTGACTACCAACTGCTCTTGACAACCAACAACCGGCACTCCGTATCCCCCCATAAAACGGCGAAGTTTTGAAATTAAGTCTGGAAAAGGGTCTTCAATGCCATAGTAACCTGTCGAATCAACTTTTTGTGTCTTGAAAACAAGCGTTTTAGCAGGAATTTTCTCATACTTTGGAGCTTAAGTATAAAGTAAGGTTTGCTTAATGCTGTAGTTTCAGAATAAACTGGAGTCAAGCCTAAATAGCCGTGTTTTTAGGAGAAAAACGTTCCCCGCGCGCGCGTTTAAAGAGCATACGTACCATCCATACATACATACATATATATAACATATACCCGATTTTGCATTATCCACCCCTAATACTGTCTCGCTCGCTACGCTCGCTCGCCAAAAACAAACATCCCCGATTTTCAATAGACGATATGCATTATGACGTAACGGCAAAGGTCACAGAGGTCAACGGTGAATCGACGGTGTTGTGGTACAGCTCCAGTGAAGTCGAAAATGTCAAGGCGACAGTGTTCTGTTTGGGGCTGCCATAATAGAAAAGGTAGATGCCCAGAAAACATTGAAGGAGAAAGAGTGTGTGGCTGTCCCTCCTTGTGCTTTTCAGACTGCCCAAAGTCAAAGGAGTTGTTAACTCTACACTACATTGAGAAGATGCCTTCTGATGTAAAAAGAGCAGTTGTGAATAAAATTAACTTTACTAGGAAGGATGCAGTAGGAGGAAAGTGGAAGCCAACAGCTGAATCTTGTATTTGTAACCTGCATTATTTAAACTTCAAGGGACCCACTAGATCTAACAGCCATTTGTTACCCCAGTATTTTAAGCGGCCTCATGAATCTACAGTTACTCCAGCAAAAAGACGTATGTTAGTGCGTAACCATGCTGATACTTCCTCTTTTCAGGTGGATGAAATTGCTTCTAATTCTACTGATAGTGTTATGGAAGATATCTCAGATCAAGAAGATTCCCATGTATTAAAAGCTCAAAATGTTGAGTTAGAGGCAAAGAAACGACAACTAGAGTCATCGCTAGCTCAATCAAAGGGCGAAGTCGAGCATCTTCAGACGTCACTACAAAGATTAGACCCTAGGTTTTTCTCCCAATCACAATTACATATGTATACTAGTCTTGGACAAGCTGAGTTTCGCTGCTTAGTGACTTGGCTATCAACAACATCAGTGAGTAGGAGATCAACATCCCCATGTCCTACTTTACTATCTTCTGCAGAGTCTGCTTTAACATTTTCTCAGACATTACTTCTAGTTTTGATGAGAATAAGGCAGAATCTAACACAAGGTGATCTTGCATGTCGCTTTTGTATCGATCAATCATCTGTGTCACGAATCCTTAATCAATGGATACCAATGTTAGCAAATGTGCTTGGTGGATTAATAGTATGGCCTCAGACTAACATTGGACCGGCAACTCCTCCTTATAACTTCCTTCCTAATTCAGTTGCAATTATTGATGGCACTGAAATATTTATTCAGCGTCCAAGTAATTTGACCACCCAAAAATTATCTTATAGTGATTACAAAAGTCATACTACTGTAAAATATTTAGTTGCTATAGATACTTTTACAGGAGTTTTTATATATGTTTCAAATGGATTCTCTGGAAATGCAAGTGATCGCTACACCATTGAACAAAGTGGTATTTTGGAGGTGTTAAAACCAGGTCAGCGAATTTTGGCTGACAAAGGATACACTGCTAGAGATTTATTTGCTATGAAACGATGTTTTCTAACCATTCCATCTTTTCTCAGTGGGAACAAATTTAGTGAACGAGAAGCATTGCAGTCACGCACCATAGCAAGTGTTAGAATCAGAGTTGAAAATGCTATCAGGCGGCTAAAAGAATTTAAGATATTTACAGATTGTTTATCTAATCGAATAAACAAACGAATTGTTGATGATATGATTGTTACAGCATGTGCATTATGTAATTTAAAAGAAAGACTAATTAATGTTTAAATGTTTATGATTCAAGTGCTCTAGTAATTATTTGTGGACCTAATGTAGTGTAATAATATTGTTTCAGTTTGTCTTTCATTTCATCCCATAAACGTGCATCCAAATAAATTCTTTCAACATGAATGTCGGATAAAGTCCAGACAATGAAGTCGCAATAGCTGGCTTTGGTGATTCCTAGCTGCCCAATCACTTGATAATAATAGTCATGGTTCCTTTTCAACATAGGTTCATGATTCTCAATAGATAGGCAAAACTTAGAATCAGCACATGCATTAACTATGGAGTCATGGCGATGGTTATAAGGACACTTGACTTCAACTAATCCAATTTTACCAAAGTCAATGTAGAAAATGCCATCAGGTGAGGCCCCCAGGAATGGTAATTCAACACTGAGGTAGATACCACATATATCTACCTCAATTCCCGTTATACGCTGGTATTCACTTAGTGCTTCCTCTTCGTGAGTCGTTCCCCAATTTATAGCAGGTGTATTAGGGTGTCCATAATCACCTAGCAAAATCTTGCTCAAAGAAGGTGGATACAACATTCGAAACTTCCTATTACACACCCTACCAAAATTGCTTGCTGTAATTCTCCACTGTCTAGCATCCATCCATCTTGGGTTATTTCTTTGTCCTAAAGTCATCAATTGTATTAACTCAACTTCTTCAGATGTAACACCTAAAGCAGTAATTAAATTATCTACAGTAGGTTCTCCTTCAGAAATAGCCATTAATATGTCCATCGGATCTTTTAAATGGGTTGTTTCATTTGCTGCATCTTTTATTGAAGCCAGTCTCAAATTTTCGCCTTCAAAATAATCTATAATACCTGGTTTAGATCCTGTAGCTTGTAAATTTTTAAGAAGTGCTTCAATAACAGGTTTTGGACCATTGTAAGGAACATACCCTTCACTGGATGCCTTTCCAAAATCTAATTCTTTAGATAAAACAGCTTTACCTGCCATTGAGGGTCTAGACCATGCACACTTCATACTTGTACAAGCAGTTGGGGATACCTCGGCTAAGGTGAGCAACAACGCTGCAACGTGCACACAACTTTGGGTAGCACCAGCTGCACAAAAGCAATTGCTACCCAATGGCGTACCATCCTTTACCCTAACAAAAAGAGGATAAAATGAGGGGTTCTTTCTCATAGTTGGTCGGCATTTTGCTCTAACATATGATACAGCTTCTTTACGACCATCAGATTCAACAACTTCTTCAACTGTAGCTACTTCAATTTCATAAAGATGGCCACATTGGCACAAACGTACACCTGTTCTCAAGTTCTTTGTGTACCCACCTTTCTTCTTCAAATAGTTAATGACAACATCTTCTTGCACCAATGGGAGCTTCTCTTTGGTCCACATTCCCACAGGTAAGCAGTCAAACTTTGGCACTGAATTTCCACTAATGAACTCTTGGAATGCCTCTACTTCTAATTCAGATTCAAAGAACTCCTTATCATAGCAAGACCAACTCTAGTTATTAGTTCAGCCTTGGTCCCACTCACTGGTAAACGACGATCACGTAAAAAATCTTTGAGTTGCTCCACAGTCCAGTGCACTAGTGGACGTATAAGTGGATCTACCGGGGTTCTAGAAGCCATACACAAGTGGAGGTCAGCTGCTGATTCACCGTTGACCTCTGTGACCTTTACCGTTACGTCATAATTGGCGAGCGAGCGTAGCGAGCGAGACACTTACAGGGGTAACACAATTGAAAATCGGGGATGTTTGTTTATTTATTTAGATATATGTTTGGACGTATGTATGTCATTTTGTACTTTGACCCTCCATATTTTTGTGTTCGCTCCGCGTTCGACCCCGTCCCAAACTTCACTAAACAGAATCCTCCGGTTTAGCGACCATTACCTGTATTACCTTAGAAATTGAATTGTTTACCGCTTTGAATTCTTTTGCGGGTGCAGTTAAGGGTGGCCGCACATAGCAACGCGCACCGCCCGTAGATCCGGACATTAAATTATTCCCCGCCAATACCCCACCATTCGATAATACGCGAGTGGGAACAATCACGCCTTAGAGGCTGAATTAACTTCGCGCCGTAGAGGCAGAATTAACTTCGCGAAGTTGCGTGCAGCCGGTAGTGTTGGTTATTGTTTTGGCAAGCGGTGGGTAATCTAAAGTAATCAGCAGTAATCAGCTGCTATGGGTTCCAAAAGAAACCATAAACACAGAGGTGTAGGAGGTGTAGCTAAGAAGCGCATGAAGCAGCTTCTTGTGGCAAGATACAACAAGAGATACTGCAACCACAAAGGTATTAGTAAAACTCATGCTGACAAATGGTTATTACAGTTCACTACCATGCAATGCAGATTCTGTGGTTGTCCCAGCTCCAGGCTTGCCTGCTGATAGTATGTGTAGTACTTCAGGTATCATGGCCATAAGTGCACAGCCTGAAGTTTTGCAACAGGTTTGTCAACTATATTTAAAATATAATATCAGTGATGTAAAAAAAAAAAAAAAAAAATACTAATAATAATATTAATAATAATAAAATAAACAGGATTCCAGACCTGGCATCCCTGGCAGTCCTGGTGATGTTCAGGACTCTGTCACTGGCAGTCCTGACGATCCACTCATGGTTGGTAACAGAAATAAGATAAAATTTAAGTTCAATGACACAATATATATTTAGGATACGGTCCCTGGCAGTCCTGAACAGCTTCAGGACTTTGTCACTGGTGATGTTGAGGAGTCTCTCACCGTTCGCAGCCTTGACAATCCACACATGGTTTGTCCCGACCAAAAAAAAAAGTAAATATAAAAATAACCTTGTAAACAAATGTTTAGGATTCTGTCCCTGGCTGTCTCGGTAACCTCCTGGATAACATCACTGGTTCTCCTGATGTTCTTGATGCCTTCTCAGGCAGTGCCAGCAATCCTCACATGGTTTGTAAAAAAAAAAATGTATAAATAAAGCTAAACATCAAATACGTTAAAAAAAAACGTTTAGGATGTTGTTCCCAGAAATCCTGGTGACTGTCAGGACTTTGCCACTGCTTCTCCTGGCGATGTTGGTAGCTCTTATGCTGAGCTAGACCCATCCTCACCACTGGTCAGTTCTCTAATGATAGTAATTAATAGTAATAATAAATTTAATTGTAAAATGCCAAATATTTTACCTCTTTCATCTAGGATGCTGAAGGCAACTCGTCTATTTTAGAAGAGTTGGTCACTGCTGTCAACCAGGTGGGATTCCCGAGAGAAATGGTGGATGGCCTCTCGGAAATCCTGTCCACTGGCAGCATACACCTTCAGTGTTCAAAAGATATGCAAATTTACAACTCCTTGTGCTCATGGCAGCAGTATTACCCAGTCCTGTCTTTTTTGATGACGGGTAACTTACATGCCGACTATGAGCGAGTAGGAGGCTTGCTAGGGTTCCCCGCATGTTCTAGTACCCAGTGGGGTAGGATTGTGAAGAGGTTGGAGGAGTTTGTCTCTGACTTGGCAGAGTGGTCCTGTAGTCAGGTAAGGAAGGAGATAATTGAGCGAGGTGATGATAATAAATGGATGGCTTCATTTGATGGGTTTTACCTGACTCGGGGCCACTACTCCAATAACTCCTCTGCCACACTCCATGACTACTCCACTGGGAACATTGCGTGGTTCACCCACCGAACCAAGCGTGGTCCAGCACATAACTGGACAGGAACTTCAGTTGGTGCTGAAGCTGACATGCTGGATGAGCTTCTCGGTAAGGCAAAGGTAGCGGGGTTTTCTGTCAAGGAGCTTATCTGCAACAAAGATTCGTCTACCAATGCCACCTTCTGCCGGTACTTCCCAGAAGGTATGATTACATACTGCAGTAACCACAGCACCAAGAATTTCCATAAGGCACTGGAAAAAATAAAGAAGAACAAGTGCGAGGTAAACATATACACTAAAGAAAGCATATATAATTACTTCATATTCGATGGTATGTAGTGTAAGGCAGATCAGTTTAGATGCAAGAGAATGACTGATGGTATGCTGAACTCTTGCAAGACCGCACTTAGCACCCTCATCGGCTCCGATAAGGTTCAGGAGGCTGACAACCCGTTAGAGGCTTTCGCTGAGGGTCTCTCAGTAACTTTGTGAGCCACTACTGCCATGATCAGCATGAATCTCCTTATTGTTACCATCCTAATGTAAAAAATGCAATATACACATATAGAGTATTAAAAAAAAAATCATTATTGCTGATATACTAGGTGAATCCAGACGGAAGTCCCTACACCTCCATCAACAATTTTACCTGCAGATCCCAAGTGGCTGGGTTTTCCCAGCTTATGGAGGAGATGTCGGCTTATCCCCAGGATTACGTGTCAGATCATGGCAGGCTGACGAC
>WLWD01000502.1_pt1 | contig 38286 bp, 29 predicted proteins | sample 6712731 | NCBI WGS metagenome assembly WLWD01 (sample SAMN12718690, study PRJNA576275) | sponge metagenome | isolation source: marine sponge | host: Mycale hentscheli | place: New Zealand: South Island, Marlborough, Capsize Point | collected 2014-11-01 | reverse complement strand
TTTTCAATGCCAATAATTGTTTTCAGGTATTCGCAAGAGGTTGGGGCTCATACTGGGTTCAACCATAGGATCAGCTGTGGCATTGGCTATTCTGGCAACACTGGTCATTGTGGCTGTTGTACTGGTGTGTCGCAGAAGGAAATCTAAATCTAGTGAGTGGGTTATGTATGAGTACAACTAGTCCTCTATGTTTTTTTGTCATATTAGGAAGTTGTATAGTATTTTATTATTTGTATGTGTGTGTTAAAGATATGTGTATTATGTGCACTAATAGTACTCTTATTAGCTCCTTCATATGGGATACTATATAAATCATGACAAAATTAATGAACCCTTTAGAGATTCAGATGGCTTTTTAGAAGCATAATATGGATAAAAATTGTCTTACTGGACATCACGAGCAGTAGAGCTATTTTTGGCTTGTTATAAGGCTATAGCTACCTACTTTTGATTCCTGGCACATTTGACGATTATTTATAGTAGAAATTCAAAGTCAAATTTCAATTTCTAAAGGATCCCTAAAGTGTTGAAGGAAGTCGGGGTCAAAAGGTTAAATTTGTGAGAATATATATTTTTTAATAATAAACATTTTAGAATTATATCAGAGATTTGAATCAAGAAGGAACGAAGATACAAATGGTGATCGCTATGAATCGTTTGGTGACAGAAAAGAAAACAATGATGAAGATACAGCACAGAATGCATTCGATGACAGCTTTGAGAACACTATTGACCCCTTGAAAGATGGAACCAGTGACATGCCCACCAATCAAGATAAACCTCGCTCAAGTTCTGCATGGAGACCATCTCTTCAACTCATTAAGGAGACGGCGACCGCAGCTGCAGCAAGAGGAAAGGAAAGACTAGCAGTGTCTGGTAATCGTTCCAAGCGTTCTAGTCGTATTGTGGTAGTGAAGGACGACGATGAAGCTTCTTTGTAATTGTTGTATGCTGGTCACTATAATTATTATTTTAATCAATTTTTTTCCATAATCAGTTTTGCTTGTGTCTTTATTGCAATTATTAATGCATTTGTAAAAACTATATAATACATGTAGCTAATTCCAATAAAAATCCATTCCGATATCCAACACATATTTATATTAGTAGTCAGTTAGCACTGTTCACATGTTTATAGCTATGATTGATTGAATCACAATTGGCCACTAAAACAAAAATTATTCTGATAAATTATTTCACACATTACATACATGTAATTAGAATGTATAAACTTTGTACAATAAAATATATACTGTTAGTCTACAGGATAGCTATACAAATCACAATTGTTTTTTTGTTTTTTTTCAATTACTGTGCTCTTGGGAAAGTAGGCAATACTTCAGTGTAGTACCCAATAATTTGAGCTCCAGGGATATTGATGATCATGCCATTAGCAGTCCGATCAGCATTTACACTTTGCTTTGTCTTTCCAATGCCCACGGAAGCAGACATGGAGAACATATCGTAGCTGGCACTGAGAGACAAGCCCACCATGCTCTGCATGGCGTGACTGACGCTGCTAGCATCCAATCCTGAAAACTCCAGTTTCACGTCACGAGCAAGTAGGAAGCTTGTCACATATTCTGGCATTAGAAACAGTTTGTCTTTTTCTCCTGCTATGGCGGATTTCAGATCTTTTTCACGAAGAGGGCCAGGAGAAACATAGGTGTTCTTCTGTTTGACTTCATCCCTTTGAACCTACAGAAGTGATGACAGACGGAGGAAATACACTTAAATGCAACTATGTTATTTTAAATATCAAAAGTTATAAATGTCTTAATTTACTCTTGCTGCCAAATCCAATACAATTCATTTGTTGGTGCATAGGAGCAACTAATGTAGTCATAGACATACAAGCTTTCATGCAATTCATTGAAACAATGTACTTAACGAGGCACAATTAATATTATATTATTTAAGTTCACTCTTGGCTTAATGTACCTAGCTGCTTTGTAACATTCGTTTTGACAAACTTAATCTGACATTTGTATTCTAATAACAGAAAACTTACAAAAGACAATGAGGGATCAGAGAACAAACTAGGCTTGAACCAAGGTCTTTTGATTACCACTCTAAGAATAGAGCCGGAAACTTTCATACTTGCACTGTTGAGGGCCTGTTTCAAGTCAGCTGTACCTTTGCCATAATTGCCCCCGACATCTAAAGACTCAATGCCAGGAACGCCTACTCCAATACCCACGCCCACATTCAAAGAGCTAGTTTCCTGTTCAGAGTTTATGTGAGAAGAATCGGAGTCATATTCAAACTGCATCCAATTGTCATCCAAGTTCTGCTCAGTTTCATTTAACAGGCTGTTCAGATTTTGAAACTCGCGGGAATCAGCCAGTCCTCCAAGATGAACCTCACTGGAACTAAGTGTTGCATTCAAATCATTTAGTTCCCTTTCTAAAGTATCTATTCTGGCTTGTAGAAAGCTATTGAATTGGCCTTTTCCATTGAGAAGGAACTGGGCACTCTCATACTCGCTTTTTATCTGAGCCTGTTGAAAAGATGCGGTTACAGCATCATTCTTTGCTTGGCGATAATGTTGGCATCCTGATTGGGAGCTACCAGTATTGTTACTGCTCTGAGATTGTAAACAAGAGTTTAATGCTTCACCAGCTTCCTGAGTTTTGTTGTCAGTGTTTTTTTTGGAATCATTTAATTTTTTCTCTATTGCACTGGTAGTTTTTGATTCTTGCTGTTTGTTCTGCTCGTTAAAACCAATCATACTCTTGAGAGCATCAAGTTCACTCTCGACCATGCTCATCTTGGCTATCACCATGTCCCTGCTTGGTCCACGTTGTCTAATACACAAGAAGTAGTTACATGGAAACAACAAACAATGTAATCCAAATTAGCAGTTACAATAGAAGTCTTCTGATACAATAAATGTATTATGTGCATGTCCATCAATCATTAAACAAATAAATTATTGGGTTAATATTTAAACAAATTTGATTATACAAACGAATGGTATGTCATTTATTCTTGTAGCACCTTAATAATGACTAGATTAACACTCTAATTACATTTTATTAAGCATTTTCCCTTTTTTTCTCATCTACCTGTTAGTAACCCTCAAAAATTTCTCATTGATAAATACTATTGCAACAAAACTGATATAAAAGTAAGAAAAAAATAATAATAAAATACCATGGAAAAAATTTAATACTTAATTATTTAAACTTACTTTGGAAGTAAATACTGGTACCAGTTTCCTGGCTCGAAGCTGACTGGATATATTTTTCTGGTGCGATCCAATGATGTCACCCCAGATGCCCTTAGGGCAATACGTGCTTCCTCGACTTCAGCACCTGATGAAGTAGAGTCAAGGTATGCTTTGTAAAGTTCTACCATATCCTTTTCTCCAAACGACAACCACTTCATGTAAGCACTTTCCACTTTGGCGTTTAGAGACGGAAAATTTCGCTGAAACCATAATTCATACTCCGTTGCAGAGCTGCTAAGCCTTTTGTTCAAAATCTGCTCCTCCATATCCAGCTTGCGGTCTGCATATTGTTCTTGATAACGTTCGTAAAGAGCTAACTTTGTGATGTTCACCGTCAAATTATCAGGGTCTGGCAAAATATGTGAGAGATAGGATTGGGCTTTATTATATTTTGTTCTCGCTTCATTTGTTTTAGATTCAAGACCTAGTAACTGCATTTGGCTTAATATGGTCTCATAAGCTCTGGCCATACTCCTTCCTGACACACCACCAGTAAAAGGATCTGCCCCAACCATGACATCGGCTATGTCAAACCATTTCTCCATTACAGCAGGTGGGATGTCTGCCTCAGGGGCAGACATATTCTGCCTGAGTAAACTCTCTTCATAGGCTCCTCCAGGATAGTAATCCCAGTAGTTCAGCACTTTGCCTGGAGACATCATCACGTAGCGATTCTGGGCTGGTTCTGTCAGTGAGAGCGGGTCTTTAGGAAAGACCAGGTTCCTCAACGTGATGTACAGGTCACCCAGAATTTTGACGGAGTTATCCTTAGCGTGTTTCCTCATTTCATCAGAAGATTCAGCCTGGACACATACTAGCACGAAAGCTACAAGTAAAGCTGGCTTTAACACTCCCATATTCAGTAGAGATTACTTGACGAGAGACGACAAGAAATTGCAACGTTCGACTATAAAAAAAAATTGGACTAAAATATTTAGCTAGTCGAATATAGAGGTCAAAGTTCATATTGAGACTGTCAAGAAATATACAATGTCATCTTTTTACTCCCTCTTAGCATTTCTGGCTATATTATGTGTAGTAAGTGCTGGGTATGAGTCTGCTGGATGTTCGGACCAAGGTTGCGGGATACCTTGCTACCTCAAACCTCCTGACGACGACTGCCATTACACTCCGCACGATCCTTGTAGCGAAGGGGGAGGCGCCAGTGATCTCGACTTGCAACTCTCGTATCTTAATGAATCTCTCGTGAGATTACAAGAGAAACTAATCCAAAAGAATATCAGTGAGTTCGATATCATGCATTAAACAATTATATAGCTGTACCATAATATTAGTTTGTGCTCTTCTATTCATCATGCTAGCTAAAAACGTTATTAACCCTATTTTTAAAGGTTGTGCGTGATCCACATTTTAGCTTCTTTTTTAAGTATACTCCTTTCATGATTGAAAGAGGTTAACAGATACTGTAATTCTTTCACATTAGAAGAATGAATTTATATATATATATAATATATATATAACTAATATACTTGAACTGTGCCTCATTCAGTATCAATATTTAAGATATAGGTACTGATACTAATATTATATATAATTTTAATTCATCATTTAAGTGTACAACCTTTTTAAATATAAGTATGTATACTATTTAATATAATTAGTTCCAGCTGGCTCTTCGTGCCCTTCTTTGAGTGATATTGCTCATGGTGGCATAATCTACAGTGATCTCATACTATCCATTGGAGTCCAAGCTCAGTATGTGTGCTATGATGGCTATAGTCTCCATGGTCATGGCACCTATGAATGCTCCAGTGACAGTGAATGGGTCAGAACTGGTGACGACAACACTGCCTTGAAAGATACCACCACTCCTACTTGTGAATGTGAGTGACTTGATCATGAAGCTATATCAGTCAATATGGTACTTGAGCAATCAGTATTAATCCGTTGGAAATGTGAAATATATGAAAATTTGATTGTAATTGTGATAGACTTTATTTAACATTTTAAGTTAATTCTCTAGACTTAGATTCGCTAATTATATTACAGATATAAATTTAAACCGATTTTGCCAATTATAGAAGCCTAAATGTCAACTACATACAGCACACAAATATAAATATATATATTATAAATATATTTCAGTGTTACATCTCAGAAAATCTCAGCCACTGCCTGTGCACATGTAAAATTCATCAAATTATGTTGTATATTCATTTCCTTTATTACGTGGACACTAACTATAGAATTTTACATCCAGTTATCATTACTTCCTGGTATGGGATTTATTAATTGTATTGTGCTCCATTGAGTGTTATCTTGTAAATTAACAATATTTTATGGTTGGAATATTGTTAGATTCAGTTGTGAAATGCGAGGCTTTAGTGATTATCCCCTCAGGACATATACATTACCAAGTGGTAGACACCACTGTGGTAAGGCCGGGAGACGTGGCAGAGTATTCGTGTGACACACTCTACAAACTGCAGGGAGACCATCTCAGGATCTGCCTAAGGAATGGTACCTGGAGTGGAGCAGAACCTGTCTGCATTGGTTGGTTATTTCAAACTAGGCTTAATAGGACTACATTATGAAATTGTTAGTAACTACATCTGTGCAATTATGTGCACATATTCACATCATTAGTGAAATTGCTACTTGTTTGAATATTCCCACCAAGCAATTCAAACCCTAACACTCATTCAGTTGGCTTTCTTATAGCTTATTATTTGAATAATCCATGGAGCAAGTATTAACAGCGAGACTTATACACAGGGGCGTAGGAAGCTAATTTTGATTGGTCGGGCCATACAATGCATTTGTTCACGCATCAGCTTAGTTTTTGGTCTTGATAACTATTATGTTTGAACACCATAATACTGTATAGCTAAATCGGTAATTACGACAAAAAATTTAATAGCCACCTACTCAGAAGAAAAACACAACAAAAGAGTAAAGTGTGTTGCTTCACTGCTTCAGCTGGCTACTGCTAGGTTTAATGTCATCAGAGCTAATCCCTGTCCGACTATATAGAAACTCTCAATGGATAAAATCTCTAGCATGCTGAAATGTGATATGCCAACATTCTAGAAATGTTATAAGTACTCATGTGTGTGAATTCTACTATTTTAATGTTTTCGCATCTTGATCAATTCTATGGCACTTATACCAAGACTTCTGCTTTTGCCTGATTTAAAGGCCAACAAAAAGGCAAACAAATACGTCTGTTTGTTTGAATGAATTCCTGACCACAGCGTTTTACTTGACTCCCACTTGATTGGACAATATTTGGCTGATGAAGATCCCTCATTGACAAAAATTCCAACTTTGGAATCAGTAAAATTGGTCAGGCCATGGCCTAACCGGCCTGACCGGTTCCTACGCCCCTGTTAATATATAAAGTTAACTAATTATCCCACCGTGAGTGTAGTCTACACTAATGCATCCTGTAATTGTAATTTATTCATGTAGTAGTGTAACACTGTGATGTGCTCGAACACACAAAAGGCAGGTGATACATTTCGATATATTCAGTCATTCTTGGCTAAAATAACTATAATAATAGCAAATATTCTCATTCTAACATCCAATATTATGTTAAAGTTTTAATTAACACACTATTGGCCGTTAGAACAAGAAAATTGTTTATTACATTTAAACATTTATAATAAACAATATATAAGCTACACGTTGATATTAATATCATAGCTAACCACAACCACTTGATTAGGCCCTGCACAGTCAGCTTTAATATTGAAACCTAAATATAGCATGTATCTTATTTTAAGCAAATATCTATAATTAAGTTTAAACTTATATCTGCGATGACATCATCAGCATACCTATTAAAGAAATAGGGGACAAATAGTGTATCAACCATTCATATTTGGCTACTCATGAGTTGCTAGAACGACTTTTTAGTAATGATGCTTACTATGCACAAAAATGAGTGTAGTACAACAGTTTCTAGCACAACTTCCTTCAGTGCATTTGCTTCGTATTTTACAAGCATCACAGACAAAATGGTAGATCCAGTTCCGCACATCCTCCCAGATGATGTTGAAAATCTAAAATTAAAATAGCACACAGATAGGAAGCAAAAGGAATAAGTTTAGTAACTATTCTGTAATCCATGCAGTGGGATAACAAACCGTGCACATTTTTTTTACATAAAATGCAACTAAATTATTTTGACAAGCAAAATGTTCAACAATATGCAGATTTTATGTGTTGCCTCTTGGTTTCAAGCAAAATCAAATATTTCTTTAGTACTGTTTCAATCAAAGGGCATGGTCGTTGAGGAGATAATTGCTCGTATGTATAAAAAATAGTGTATAACTTAGACTTGCTGTTTTTGTCAAATCAGATGTCACATTTCCAATTTACTGATAATGTGTGTTTTATACGCAGTGAATAGGACATGCAAAAAATGACATGCTATAAGTTGTGTGATCTCTCTTTGCTTTGAATGTTATATATTGTAGTAGTGGGAATTTTATAGATGCACAAATTCTTTATTTGTCAAAGATATAGTACAACTAGACAACTGCTGGAGTATTTGCCTTATATACTCCTAGACTAGTTGAGAGTGCTCTGTGTATTGTCGAGCATTACCATAGATATGTGATCTCCATTATTTGAACAATACAACCAGATGTTTATGGTTTAGCTAGTATGTTATTGTAGTAAAAAAAATTAATTTTTTAATCCTCCGCAGCACCTCCCACTGAAGCTAGTACGGATGCTCTGAAAAAAGGTAAGAAATAATATGCAGACTTAGATAATATTTTGTGTTTTACTAATTCATTTGCTTTTACAGATAACAGTGGCAAGGGAATCCTTGTGGAAGAAGTGTTGGTACCTTTTATAGTCACCGCCATAATCATAGTTGTAATAGTTGTTGGAATTATCATGTATATGAGAAGGAGGAAGACTACTCGAGACAGTGAGTAGACTGGGTAGTGTATATTTTTTTATTTAATACAGGGAGAATGCTAGCAAATATGAGGCATGCATAAACTTTATAATGCTGTAATACCAGTGGTATTAGACTCTCAGTTCATTGTATTGTGTTTGTTTAGGTTACACTGCTTTAGCAGAGAATATAAATATATCTGGCAGAAACAAGGGACTTAAATTGAAAGAAGAGGAGAGCCTCACACAGCCAAGCACCATAAGACCAGATAACTTGTGAAAATATGAGACCCATAATTCAGATTATAAAGAGCTGATTATCCATCCACTTTGAATTATATTATTTTGTGTGCTTTTTAGAAATTTATTTGTTGAATATTTGGTTATAATTATGGTGTTTTTTTTTAATTATCAGTGAAGAGTAATCAAATTATTACTAAACTGAAGTTACCAGTCATTTTTATGGCATAGGTTAGCTTATATCTAACTTTCATTGCAAAATAACATATAACACACTGCATATAGTTATTGTATGTACCACAAACTATTACTGCTAGAATGAAAAAAAAACACATCTAAATATAATTAATAGCTGTTTGGATTATTTCTTTGGCAATGGGAATTCAGGTACTACTTCAGTATAATATCCCATGAGTTGCGCACCAGGAATCTTTATCTTCATGCCATCAGCTGTCTTCTGTATGTTGAGTGATGACGTTGTCTGGGACTTAGTAACTGAAGCACTGGCATGGAAAAAAAGGAACCCTCCACTGCCACTGCTGTGAGACATCTCATTCATGGTGGAGCTCACCACACTGGAGTCAACACCTTGAAACTCTAACTCAATGTTGCGTCCAAGGAGGAAAGAGGTGGGATATTCAGGCAACTTGTATTTCACTTTATCTTCTGTCAATTTACGATAGAAATCTGTTTCAGTAAGGTCACGTCCAGGTGAAACAAATGATACACCTCCAGTAGATTCATCTGTCTCTCTCTGTACCAAAACAAACAGGAGTAAACATAATCGTGTATTTTGCACTCTTATAGTTATTTTACAAATAAATTAATGTTATCAAGGCAAAAAACAAAAACAAAATATGTTCATCTTGTTGTTCCACAACTTACATAATCAATTTCAGGATTATCAAAAAGCTCAGGCTTAAACCAGGGTCTCTTGATGTTGACCCTAAGCATTTCACCTTTGACCCGCATATTTGACTGTGCCAATTGATCACTGTTGTATGCAGTTTGCTTGCTATGTGTGTAACTACCTCCTCCATGAAAGAACAGGATATGGAAACTCATCTGTGCTGTGACAGACTCAGCAGTAGTGTGAGAATCTTTCTGCTCTTCAAATTGTTTTGAGTCAAACTCGAACTGCATCCACTCGCGATCTCTATAGGTATCCTGAAGAGATGCAACCTCGAGGGGAGTGGCATCAAGCAGACCACCAAGGTAAGGTGTTACTTCACCTAGCAGAGCCTCAATGGATTGCAATTGGCTCTGTAGCTTTTCTTTTTGCTTCTGCAAAGAATTGAGATAGCTGCTTGAGTCCAAGTTGGCGTGCTGATATGTGGCAAAACTCTCCGCTTCTTTAATTAACCCATTAATGACATCCTCTCGTGATTTGTCGTAGTCCGTGCAAACTTTTCCCTTACCGGATTGATCATTTAAGCATTGCAACTCTTGATTCAAATAATCTGTTATATTGTGCTTGTTTTCCACTTGAATATTGGCAAGATTCTTCTTAAGACTATCAACATTACTATCATCTGAGTGAGTTGTATTCATCATGACCTCAATGGTACTGATCTTCGCCCTCAATTTACCAGACATAGCAAGTAGTTGATCCCGACTTGGCTTTTGAACCCTAAAAAATCATAACCTATTCATGAGCATCGGTCACTATTATATTTTCACACATGGCGTATATTATGTACAAAGAAAGCCATTACTATTGTAGCCAGGATTGACTGAATCATTGTGAGAAATTTATACAATGAAATTATTATAATACTCTTATAATTATTAAACTTACTCAGGAAGGAGATATTTGTACCAATCTGATGGCTCGAATGATACAGGATAGATAGTCCTCGTACGATCAAGAGAACTGACACCTGCGGCTCGGAGGGCCATTCTAGCATCCTCTAACATCTGAGTAGAAGAGCCGGTGTCCATGTAGGCTATTCTGATCTCCACATTCTCTTTCTCTCCAAATATCAACCATTGAGTGTATGCGCTTTCGACTTTTGCCTGAAGAGACGGGTAATGGCGCTGAAACCAGAGCTCATAGTCAAGTGCAGGTAGAGTTTGACGCTTGATCTCAATCTCATCTTCCATCGCAAGCTTGCGGTCATTGTACAAATCTCGGAAACGCTCATAAAGAGTTAGACGAGCTACTTTCTTGGATGGATCAGTAGGGTCAGAAATTAGCTCATTCAAGTATGTTACGCTTTGATTGTAGATGGCATACTCGTTTTGAGTTTTGGTCTCCAACCCTTTAACTTTAATTTCATGAAGAATTGAGCTGTACACAGTGGAAAGACTTTTCCCAGTGTCCTGTCCATTCATTGGGTTTGAGCTGGGAATAGTATCCACCAAGTCAAACCATTTTTCCATGGTATGAGGGGGAACTACAGCTTCCTTGGTAGTAGCATCTGGATTCTAAAAATACATGGAAAAAAAACAGAAGCAACTATTTACTGCATTATCATTCACATTTGATTATCTTTTGAGTTCTAAGTACTAACTATCTGCTGTTCTTACCTGGATAAATTTGGTGTATTCAGATCCAGGATAGTAGTCGAAGTAGTTAAGAGTTTTACCAGGCATAAGGAGAAGAAATCGATTTTCTATGGCATGATCGTCAGACAAAGGTGACTGTGGGAAAGCTATGTTTCTGAGAGCGATATACAGATATTGAGTAGTTCTCTTGGCAGCTTGTTGAGCGTTGTCCTCTTGGTCATTAGAATTGGAGGGAGTTTGGCATACTGCCCAGCCAAAGACGCAGACGAAAAAAAAGCAAGAGATCTTCATCGTCAGTCTTGCTCCCAATCCAATTGAACCCCAGAAGACGAGACTTTTTTTTTGTTGCAGTCGCAAACTACGTATTGTTTTGCATGGTCAGCAAAAAAAACAACGATCAAGCACAAAAAAAAAAGAAGCAAAAAACTACAGTGTAGGAGAGTTTCTCGTATCGTCCTAATCCACTTATTTGCTTATTTGATTGATATGTGGAATTTCTTGTGGCTGGGGGTCTTCTTGGTGCTCTCTGCCGCGCCGAGCTGGGCAGCTTTCGCTACTCCTTGTGCCCAAAGGGAACTATTAAAAGAATTATACCGCAGTTTGTACCAAGTTCTCAATGAAAACGCCATTTGTTCACAGGAAAATGGACAAGAAAACATCGAACTACTTGACTTAGGAACACCTCTGCTGTACTCAGAATTTGATCCTGGAAAGCCAAGCAGATTTTCTACTCCTGGAGAACTCCCTACATCAGTCTTGGAAAATGGCCTGCCCTTGGTGGACAAGGTTTACCCAACTGGTTCAGCAAGGTTCAGGCTCAGCAATAACATTACTGATAGTATGAAAGACTACCATTTTGAATCGTTGTCATCCACGTATGATTACATCTTGACTCATATGGTTCTTACTCCTCAAAATTTCAGTGATGCCGACGTTCTTAGAGCCAAGTACTATCTACAAGAGTTAGTTCCGAACTACGAGCAAGTCCTTAGAAAAGAAGAAAACCTTCCCAGATTTCTTCTCTATGACTACTACCGAAGCAATTACATTACTGTAAAGGAGAAAATGGACGACACCATGGAATCGAATAGATTAAGATTTACTCAGCAGAAATATGAAGAATGGGGAAGAGAGAAACTTTCCACTTATGAAAGTGACACTGAAGCAGCGTACAACAAATGGCAGGAGTTTGGGTACAAGTCGGAAGTAGAGAAGCAGCTGGAATACTTTGATATTGACACTCATGAAGTTAAGCTCATGTCCACCAGAGCTTTGTTTATGTCTCTTGGGAGGCCATCTGAGAGAGATGCTCATGTCACTGTCTATCCATACAAATTTGAACCTTCCTCATGGTACAAGCAACTACATGAAGAGTAAGTTAATTTTACAGTAGCAGAATTACAATGTTATGCCCGTAGGTGTGATGATTCAGTGAATTACGGACTATTTAGTAAGCATAGTCAGCAGAGCACTCACCACTAAAACTATGAAGTGTGCATAGCTACCCATATTGAGAATTTATTAAATCGTGCAGCTAATTAATGTAAACAGGATTTCTTTCCTATAATCAATAATCTAAATCTCTTGTATAATACTCGTGGTATTGATTTTACCTAATGCAGATTACCTGAAAGTGCTGATGAGCTTCGTTACAAGAAATCATTATTATTGACAAAGCAAGCTTTATTAAACGCAACTGCAGCTGAGCTAAACAATATTACCAGCCAGGAAATAAACAGGAGATTAGAAGTTCTCGCAGAAAAAAAGGCACAGTTAATGCAATTGGTGCAGAATGGTGTGGACAGACTGCTACAGATGGAGGTCGAATGCTTTACGAGAGTCAATCTTTCCATGTGTGGTGAAATTCTCGAAGGTCATGCTGCCTTTCGAGAAATTTTGCAAGAAATTTCGGAGCATTTTGAGCATGCTGAATACCTAGAATCTATACTGAAGGGTAGAGTCAACACGTTGCCCGTTTTGAAACAAAAAATAAGTAGTGTCAATCAGGAATTGGAGACATTAACCACAAAAATTAACAATGCAGATAAGAAAGAGATAGCAGATGATATAGAAGCTAGTACAAGCAGCAACTATGAAATAACTAGCTGTCCTGCTCTTGGACAGGTAAAGTTCACTTTTGATGCACACTTAAAGGAAGCTGAGATTAAAAGCAAATGCAGTAGTCATGTGATGGAGTGTGCCGATTTCCGAGTTCCCGTCAATGCTTCAATGCGATCATTGTGGGATGTGCATTCTTGTGCTGTTGATAGTGAATTGAAGTCATTCAATCAGTATCAAAACTTTACAGCTCTAATGAACTCTGTACCTGTCAAAGTGTCGGCATCATTGCAAAAAGTTGAGGTGAAACGTTCCTGGCTGGATTCAAGCATTTTCAAAGAAACAAATCATTATACAATGGTAAGTAAATTTCTATTGTAAACCTGTGATTAATTATAACACATTCAATCAGCATTTATTGTATCAGATGGAAAAAATATATCAATAAAATTTGAATAAATATCACAATAATTATAAATATGATTTACGTTAGGATCACGTAATCATAATACAATTTAATCATAAATTAAAAAAATTATAATTATTATGCATGGCAATAACTTCACTCATTCTATTTAACAGAAAAAAGGGAGTGGCACTGTATCCCCAGGCCCACTGACTCCAAAGCAATTCTTTCAGCGTGTGGCTCACAGTGGACAGTACCTACTTCCTCACTATGTCTCTGGCTTCATCGTTGCCACCAATATAAAAATATTTTATCCTGGCCTTGGATCTTGGAATTCCAGTGAAAATACTGAAAATTTCAACAACATCATCCATGTATTGATGAAGTATGCCTATGCTCAAGTATTAACTGGAGGAGTAGGACCATTTAACATTGAAACTAAACAAAATCTTGTCCACAAGTTTCAGCTCAAGCGACAGAATGGTGGGCTTTTGTTGACAATTCCAGGAGGTCAAGTCATAGGATACATCCTCAAAACTGTGCCTAAATTTCCAGATAAACAAGAAGAACCCATCTTAGCTCCACTTAATTGTACTACACTTCCTGTTCAGCACTCCAACAGGAAGCGAAGGTCAGTGTCCGAAGAAAGTTACCCTAAAGAGATGACAGACATGAAGCAGCTTGCAAGAAGTCTATTCTCTGAGGGATTGCGAGAAACTTCAGAGTATGTTATGCCGCTGCCTTCCTCAAGAGATATTGAACAGTTGATTCGCAAAAGTGACATAAAGTTAGACCAGTTATCTGAGTTCATACAAAACGTGGAAAAAATGAAGAGCAATAATCAACCCTGGCAAAACCTGGGTTCAGCAAATCAAACGGTTGAATAAACCATGTTGTAATCTTTTAGTTTTGCAAATTGTAACATTTAGTGGTACTTTTTTTTTTTAATGCAATTCTATTTTGTTTGAAACTGCTAAACTTTTTGTATGAGATGTACGCTACCAAATCTATATTGTAATAATTCAGGGATTTCCCAATATAATTTCCATTGCTTACCAGACTATTCACATGATTTGCTTATTGTTAATGTAACAACTTCATTATGTGTAAGAGCTAACTAAGAGCTGCTTGATGCCACCACCATAATGTAATTTTATAGAATTCTTATTCTTTATAATATATTGTGAAAACATGAGCAGACTAACAAAAAGTAACGAGGTCTCAAGTAACTTAGCATGTTTGAAGTGAATTATTTGGCCAAATAACTTGTCACGGTATAGTCTGGGACTACAATTTGACTGGTTTGTTCTTGCATAATATTTCACCTAAATCATAGGAAGTCAAGCAAAATTAATAATACAAAGGTGATAATAACAAAGTAGCAAATTTATAGAGTAATGCAAACCAGGGGCATAGGAATATGATTTGGAATAGGGGGACCAATGTCTGTTGAAGCTAAACTATGCCCATAAAAATATTTGCTACATTCAGTTTTAGTCACATATGGCTGTCAAGTGATAGCTGATTAAATACAACTACCACTACAGCAAAATATTGCCTTAAGCCACATCCAGTTTACTTTAATGCATTGCCTAGGCCCTGTTCAGTACATAACAAAATTATCATGAAGCACTGTATATTATGATATTTATTGATTATTTGTGATATTAAAAAAATAATATTATTCAACTGGGTATATAATTTTTTGCAATGGACATATGCTAGCTTAAAACTTGTGTTGAGTTTATAAAAGTTGATATAGTGTGAATATTATACAAAGATTTTCATTAGAAGCACCATAATTATTATAACTTTATCCATGTAGGTGTGTTAATTTACCATTAGTGCAGAGAACAGTAGATAGAGTAAAATTAAAGTATTCTCACAGGGCAATTTAAAAAATACGATTTAATCATGCCCAAAATTGGAAAACATGCAACAATCTTATATATTAGCTTTATATTTACTCATAGTACTACCAATGAATAACATATAGCCATATTCGAGGTCTACACGCTCCCATATAAAGTCCTGGGACATCCAGACTTATGATTCATGAATGGTACAAGGTATAAAAGAAGTTGTGTCCAAGTTATGTACTGCTAAATTTCACACTAGTGTAGCCTAGGAGTCTGAATTTATTAGCACCTTAGTTTAACTTGAATGCAATATTCTCAACACACAAAATTATTTTCTTTGTCAACATAAGGCCAGCTGGATAATGTCAAATTTTTTTGGATTTTTCTTTTTTCTTTATTCAAAAAAATGTGCCATTATTCCAAAATAATAATATACTACTCCATAAATTTTCTTATTATTCTTTGATTATTACAATTATGTAGAAACAAGTGAAACAGTGGTGATTGCAGTAGCTATAAAGTTGGTATGTTATGAAATGAATGAGTAGAAGTATCAGTCTCTTTTACTGTTATTCTGAATTACTCAATACAGATGATTTAATATCGTTATTTTTTTTCAGTGAAATCATGAATATCCCTGACCGGACTGGAGAAAATATGCTCTACTGCTTGAAAACAAAGTTTAATTACGGGAAACCTTTCCAGACATTTGGAGCAAAACGTGAATTAGGGAATTCTCAGCAGTGGATGCACCTTCTCTCTCCTCTCCCAATTCATAATATGTTATAATTTACATTTTTTGTCAATTGTGATCCAAATCAACAGTTGAGTTGTTCAAGAACAGAAACCTTTTAGCTTATGTACTGGTTACACTTAAGTCCGAACAGTAAAGCCTGCAAGCTGACAGCAATTATATTTTATTTACCTGAATGAATTTCAATATAATTAAATCTGTTTTGTATTCCAAAGCCGACATTGTGACAGTTAATATAATTTAGAACAGTTTCAGTGTCTGGTCTGACAGTGGAGATCACACGCCATAGTTTATCCAGCAGTAGCTTTACGTTTATTGTCTTCTATCTTAATCCACATGATATTGCATTCCATAGTTTCTCATCTACAATGTTTTGTTGCCCTCATTTTCTGATCTATATAATATTGTGTGCTCTATGTAGTTTTCTGATCTAGCGGCTTCAATCTTGGGTGATTCCTCCATTTCATTTGTTTTCTCTGTCTTTGGTTTTATAAAAATATGCTTCCTTGGCATGAGTAAGTTTTCCCCTTTGGTTGAAACTACAGTTTCTGTCGATTTTTTCACTTTTGCCTTAATTATTTGTATTAATGTACGTGTCAATTCATTTTCTTCTCATCTTTTGACGTCTTCTTTTCCTTCCTTGTTTATGTCATGCTACTTTCACTTTTAACCTTTTTAGACCTGTTGTCCTTCTTTCCACTGCATATATCAGCAATGCATAATTTGCTTGCTAATTCTTAGTAGCATCTCCAGTCCTTGTTGTACTGGTAACTGGCACTTTCCATGTCTTCCTTGTGACTCCTGTCCCATAGGTTCTTGTCCATATGGCATCTCCCACCATACTTCTGTTGTCAATGTTTTCTCCCCTTTGTTCAGTTTCCTTTATGTTCCTCTCTTCCTTTATGTCATCTTTTTTCCTAATGCTTTTCTCTGTATTGAAATCATCTTTCTTCACAGCCTTCATTTCCTGCATGTCATTTTCTTCCCTCTCATCCTTCTCTTCCCTCTCATCCTTCTCTTCCCTCACATCCTTCCCTTCTTTATCATCCTTGTCTTCACTCTCATCCTTCTCTTCACTCTCATCCTAGTCTTCCTCACACTATTTTCTGCTATTACATGTCCATCTACTCGACTCTACTCCATACTTCACTTCTCTTAAGTTCTTCTCTTCCCGTGTGCCTTCCATTTTTCTCACATCTTGTCCAAGTGTGTACACAGTACACTGATATATGTTGTCTCCAAGAAATGATGTACTTTCACTCATATCGAGTCTGTCAGTTTTCTCTGACCTTGAGACTTTCATTTCATCCTGAACACATAGGTCCTCCTCATGCTTCATTGCACAACATTCCTGGAACTATTACTTCAAAAAAAAAATCCTGAAGGGGCAAGAATAAATACTCCGAGGCAGAGCGCACCATTGAGGGAGACACCTATAAATTAATACAGACATTTGAATTATTCTTTACATGCTAATTTTGTCACCTTTTATCTTCCCGAATAAGGGTTATCTTAGCTCCTCCAGGCTACACACACACAAAATACTATGTTTATATAACAGAAAAGATGAAAATGTGAAGCTGTGAAAAGCTTATCACCAAAATTTTAGCCCAGAAACTCCTCATTTAACCAATACTCTGGCCTCTGAGATAATTACAACCCATGCTTACAAGCTTAACAATTATAACTTCACTTTTATGGTGAATTAAAGTAAATACTTAAATTATCAAAAGATTAATTATAAGCAAAGAAATCAAGCTGACGCAGTTGGAACCCCTTTGTTTTATAAGTATATCTAGTGTCCATACAAATTTCACATACATAATCAAGTGGACAATTTATTCAGTGAAACTTGAGGTAGGTGGGCAGTTCTTGTGCGCGCAAAAGTTGTGTGTAGTGCATGTTGTCTTGAACGTAGTAGGTACGTGGGGCTAGTCGAAGTTTACGGGGAATTATGTGGTGATGGGTAGTGCCTCCTCAGTGTACTACTCGTCCGGAGGCGACCCTTTACCTTCTTTGTTGGTGGGCGGGGGCTATAACGTAGTACAGTACCGAGGAACTAGCGGTCCCTGGGTTCTTTTGCCAAGTGCTCTTTTTGTTCTATTAAAAAAAAGCCTGTGAAAAAAATAGAATACATATACTTCAATGTTTTTTCTCATAAATATGTATGCTTCTAATATATTCATATTTTACTTTTTTGTAGTGAATTATAATAGCTAATTACTACAAAATGAAAAAAAAAAATTCATTCACTATTGAAGAATATAGTGAATATGTCTTTCTATAGTTATCATTTTCCTCTAAAGTTATAATTTACTTATTACCTTCACTCAGTTGTGTATAAGATTAGTTATATACAAGAGATAATTTATGATTAAATAATATAATTCTATACTAAATAATAAACCTTACGTTTTTGCATTGGTCCTAAAATTACTTTAGAAATAGATTATCTGTCAACAAATCCAAGTTGCAAACATTTGCACGATGCGGTGGATAAACTATTCAGCTGGGTAAGGAATAAAATTTTACTTCTTACATTCAAAATTAATGGTATGTATGGAAATTTGCTTGTAACTTGTTTGACAAGAAAATAATACACTTTATTAAAATTTATTTAGCTTCAATATAATATATTATATCTATTTAGCTCATGCATATTATTACATAATTTATTTAATATTAATGTTAATAAATTGATAACAGAAGTAGGTGTTTAATACTATATCTTCCTTGTTTTAACATGAACATAACAGGTACACAAAGTTTATACAAGAAAGCTGTACACCCTGAATTTACCATATGTATAATAAATTATATACTATATATGTACATATAATATGTATATATTTGTGTATGTAACATGTTATATTAATTTATTCTCATCACAGAATGAGTTTGAAAAGCAATAAATAACTAATAATGTGATGAATTTTTTCAAGTAGCTATTATAATTGACTATAACTAATTACAATATTATGGTAATTGCTGTGAAAGTTTTAAGCCAAAAATCGTATAAAAATATGCTTTTTGCAAAAAGAACAACAACATAATAATCTGGTATCATTGCCATTAAAAAAAATTAGTATTAATTATTTGTTTGTTGTGGTTTAGGCTAAATATTATGCAAGGACTGCCAATTTGTCAGCATCAGCTCCTAAGTTAGACAGTGATTTTTCAAATGCAGAAATTATTACGCTCCAAGGTGATTATAACATTGAGCAAATATCAACTTACAGTTTCTTTGAAACCTCTAGATTGATTTCAATATTCTCCTATATTTGTTTTTCACATTTTACTGTTATGTTGTGTGGCTTGTTTGTAATTAAGCTAGCATGTAGTAGTTCTATTAAAATATTGGAATCATCGACAAGACTTTAAAAAAATTGCGTTTTGGTCAGTTTTTTAAATACTTTTTTGTATTAACATTACTGTTTTTATGATTGAATTAATAATAAAAAACGTATACTGGAACCTTTGATATATATTTTGCAATGAATTTACCTATGATTTGCTTATTCACTCTGATTAAACTGTGTGCTATCGGTATTTTGAGCCAAAATATTAAAGTCATAACTTTTGTTGTTTTTTACATCCATTCATTGTCAGAGCAGTTCATTGTTATTCCTTATGTAATATGTTATGGTTTGCTCATTGTGTGGCTAATTGCTTTTTCGTATCAATTTATTTTGTAGCTATTGCTCCATCTCAAACTATTGCTGTTATCTCTTTGTTAGTAAGTGTCATAACAATAGTTATAGTTGGTCTTACACTTGTTATCTATCACAATAATAGTACTTCACTCACTGATTCTGACAATGCACAAACTGCTACTGCAATAAAGTGTCTCAAAATATGCAATATTCTAAAAATTTGTTAATGATTTTTTGTGTGATTGCAACATTTTTATTTTTTTTATTTAACCTTTGTAGATCTCACTCAATATGGCTTGTCTGCGACTCATATTGGAAGCATTTTAATCTCAATGGCTATTCCTACCACTATATTGGGACTAAGCGTTGCAAAAATATATTTTAAAAGGAAGGAAGAATCTGATAAAGAAGATGGAAATATTAACAGGACTGGGTCTGGTGGGTGTACCAGTCCATAGATAATATTGCTACATGAGGATAATTTGATAAAAACAGTGTTACTGTTTTGTTGTTATTTTAATTGTATATTAATACTTTAATTATAACCAAACAATTAGTCTTTTTGATAATGATTCACTTTGAAAATTTAGTACGAATATGGTGTTACTTGAATTTATAAAATGTTTATTTGGAGATACCATTTACATGATTTTAATAGGGCTTATAGAACTATTTAGGACAAAACTAAACAAAACAATATGAAAAATAAGTAAGTACAATCTAATAATTGAAAAGCAATGATTACCATCATTTACACAATATCACATGTTTATTGGACATAGAGTTCAAGTTCTATTATACCAACGAATTCATTACTAGCATCTTCATCAGTGCAAACACGTATCAACAGGTCACTACTAAGTAAGGAGCTAAAAGATCTTTTGAACCAGGGTGGGTTGTTGTAATTACAGCAAGTTGCAGCTTCACATCCTATTCCGTCCCATACTAGTGTATTAGTATCGCTGTGAGTGTCACAGAAGTAATTCGAACCGACGTAGTCAGGGACACTGTAGGATTGTTCGTCGACGTTGCTACAGGGACAGCGTGGTAGCCCCTCAAATGTTTGGTCCACTGCAAATGTCCAAAGATGTAGAGGAGGACTTGTAGCTATGAAGATATTGATTCCATCAACGTAGTTTACATCTCTTCTATCAGGTGTAAAGCCCTCAAAAGCATCATTAGTTCCACTTGCGTAGCCCAAGGCACGTCCACAAACTCTCTGGAAGGTTGTACCCACGGGTAGTTCGGTAAGACTACAGCCAGGAGTAATATTTTGCGAGCATGATCTCCTAGGATGCAATTCTTCAGACCATCCTCCTAGAGGACAAGTTTCCTGAGCATTGCTCATGTTAAGAGCTATTAATTGTTTCCAAATACCTTCGCCGCAATCTGGGACACGAACAGATTCAAATAGTTCATGCCTTATTTGTTCCTTCAGCCTATTGACTTCATTGCCGATAAAGCATCCTCCAATCCACCGGGTGACTGGCAAAGTTTTAGGAGCTAATCCACTAATAATCACGATGATCTCAATAAGTACTACACTTATTGCCTTTATTTCCATCTTTCACAATCTAACGTTAAGCTCGCCTTTAAGTAGCGAATTCCTACGAAGCGTTCCTTTACCAGCTGGGGAAGTAGTTACAAAATAATGTTTTATTCCAATTGAACAACAGACGACACAAATAATAAGGAAAAAAAATTTGCGTTTTTCCCCCCGATATAGTCCTTTCCCATTTTGACATCTAAAGATTTCTTTCCCATTTTTGACATCTAAAGATCCCTTTGAGTCCCAACATTCTACTACAAATTTGTGTGAACAGCATTGATCATGTCATATATATTACAGAAATCACTCAGCCTGTTGAAGAATAAGTAGATATAAAAATTAGAGATTTTCTTGATTCATACTACTTATACCTTTGACAAAAATATTATACTGTACTACAGGGGCCAATCTAGGATTTGTTATGAGGTGGGGGGAGGGGGGGTGGGAAGGGAGTAATTTTCAAGAAAGGGTGAAATAAGTATTATATTGCTGCTTATGGAAAAATGTTGGGTATATTGTATTTCCTATAAGTCAATATTCTAATATTCAATCACACAATAATTAGCATTATAATGTGACTGTCCAGAATGATATGAATGAAATGCTAAAATCAGGAAGAAAAAACTTATAACTAAGAACAAAACCAATTTACAATAAAGAAAAAGAGTGAACAGTAGTAGTGGGCAAATTATGCACATCTTTTTTGTTATTATGCTATGCTAGCAATGCTCATCTTTGTTATGCTACTTGAAACATGCTCGTGGACAGAGTTCGGAGAAACTCAACCACATTCACAACTATAATAATCCCTGTAAGACTAATCTGATTCCTGATTATGGCCACTGTTTAAATGTGAGTTGTTGATCTGCATCTTGATGGGAAACCGTGCTGAATCTTAAAGTATTTTATTTCTCACAGAAAGTGATAATGGAAACTTCAAATAGAATTAGCTAAACACAGAGGGTATTTTGTAAACTCAATGATTCATCTGAAAGTCCCAAAGCCAGTTTCTGAAAGTCTACATCAAATTGTCACTGTATTATAATTATTTCCCAAAGACTAGCTACCTCATTATGTGCTCATGATTGAAAATGATACACCAGGCAAAAAGTTCTGAATATACAGATGTATAATTTCAAGCTTAGAACTTCAATTTCCTGGGTAGAGGCCAAATTAATATTCCTTGTCACCATAACATTCATTTCCTGTTCATCCTATAAATTAACTTAAACGTATTCTTGAACAATCTATCCCCCATTATTATTAAACATCTGCATTATATAAATAACATTTCATTAATGTATCAATTGTAGGTAGGCTGGCTCTATATAGCTATATACTGTCCAAACTAACTGAAAAAAGTCATAAATATGATTTGGGATCAAAATGTAAATAAAGTATCCAGATCAGGACTTGTTTGTTGATGCAACATGATTATTTAATTTTTTAGTGTCTTGGATAATACACAAAACTACGCTTGATCAAAATAAGATATATCTGCTGAAATTGATTGTTGAGTGGGTGAACTTCATTGATATCACTTGAATGTGTAGCATTGTGATATAGACAAAGACTCTTCTACAGTTTAAATAACTAAATGGGTCAATCTATCTAAACCGTTATTCCAACAAACTCCCTCATATCTGTGGAGGATAGCAAACAGTACTCCATGTATACAATAGATTGAAACTGGTTTTACCTTCCCTCCAACAAACTAGTGTACATTATGAAGCTTTCTCAGCACTGAAGTATTTCAACAAGCTGCTAAAGTTGGTAGAAAATGAAATTGTATGCATAAGATATCCACCTACTGCTTAAATATTACATTTTTAATTTGTAACACTACATTGATTTGCTAAAATGTCTAATAATGATAAGATTCATTTTACTAATATATTTTGTTGTTGTTGATTACCTTTCTTTACTTTAGCTCTTCCAAAAAAATAGGGATAACTTTTTTCGGATACTAAACTCAATTGTTTTGACACAATAATCTCTTAAAACCTTCACCTGACCATTTCAATTTGGATTAATAGTTTGTAGTACATTTATGACTTTCACTTAGCTAGTCTTATAGCTTAATACTAGATAAAATTTTGGATAATATATTGACCCATTTTTGTAAATTAATATAATATCATTCAATAACACCTAGAAGTAGTCTTTTGAGGGTTGTCAATATTTGTTGAGTACCCCACAAGCATGAGTAAGCCATGCCACCTGTAGTAGTAATAAAATATGTGCTGCATTGTCTCTTTTTATGGTTAGATTATCTTATGGTCATTTGCACAACTCATGAATAATTTCACACAGTAATGAATAAATGTACTTATACTGTATTGAGACTCACACTTGCTTACTTCTCCATAATCTATGGGTAGTGTTTTCTAATTACACCACTATATACCCTCTAGTTGTAAGTATTGCTCTTGTCAAAAAGATTAGGTAAGTAATTACATGTATACTGCAGTTAATTTTGAATAAATTGATACTCATAAATAGCAGCAAATCTCTTACTGGATAAACAGATTAAAGGGACTTAAATCGTTATCTAGCTAGTGTTCCTCCTCTCTCGAGGCGTAAAAGTAGGCCATTTTCGAGATCCGCTGTTGACAGAGTGACAGAATGAATAAATGAATGACAGACTAATAAAACTCTCTATTAATAGTCCCACGACCCTTTAGTTTTCTTTCTTTACTGAGCACTGACAAACAGTCTATCCAAAGCATGTTCCTCGATCACTTTTCATGGCGAGCAAGCTACCATGCTTTAGAATATCCTGAGCCAATCCCAATAGAAACTAAGTGAAAGGTGATTCTACAAAGGAAAGGATTGATAATACTACCAAATAACATTAAAAATTATAAAATTGGAGATTTAGGGTTACTCAAAAAGTATTAATTGAACTAGCAAAACTTTACAAAACATGAAAAAAAAAATAGATCCTTTTGCCCCATGTGGTGATTCTTTATCCTGTCTTTTTCAGTGATATATTGGTATTATATAGCAAAATGTCAGAGAAAAATAGTCTCTTACAGCAAGGGGTACAGAATCATCACATTGGGCTAAATGATTTTCTTGTTTCCAAACCTTTTAGAGCTTTGACTTCTATTACTTGTTAATCAACCCTATATCATCAATTTAAACAATTTATAACATTATTACTATTCAATGGAGCCATAGGTGTACAGTAGCAAAGACTTCAATTAATTACATGAAGCATGTAATGTACTGTGCTATGTTACACACTAGCCAGACAAATTTCAATAAAGCAATTATCAATAATCAACTAATCATAATATGGATGTTTGTTAACCAGATTTAGGTACCTTGTTTTTTATCCTCGTCATGCAAACTCCTCCCACCCAAACCCATCACATATTTTGCATGAAGTCATTCATTAACTATAATATAAAGCAGTCACAAATTTTCCTTTGCTTGTAGCCTTCACAATTAAGCAAGAAAGTACTACCACATGCTCAGTTCGTGTTTTTCTTGAGTATCCAATGGCTTGCCAGACAATTTCCTACCTCTGTTGTACTGATCAGTAGTGTGACTACAGATCTGATCCTTCAACGCTTATTGTCCTATCTGATGCCTTACTTCTATTCGGTTCAAGAGAGAAAATATTAGTAAAAAATGGTACAAATTGGTGACTTGGCTGTTTTATGAATACATAATAAGTTCTAGGACGACTCAAAGACACTTTAATAAAGTGTGCATTATGCTTTGACCTTACAATTTTATTCCTAGCATATTTGAGTATCCTAACATAATTATATAGAACTAAGTTGTCAAATAGCGTGATGTATCAATTCATAATCAGATGTTGGTTCATGACACATTTATTAAACACAGTCCAGGTTGTTACTGTTGGACTATACCACCTGGAATATACTAAACCAATATAATAATGACAACAATATTGAATTCAAAAGCTTTCTTCTATATTGCAATTCTTTGTATTAATGTCCAATATCTATCCACTCATGCAAGTTCGGAATATGACACTTACAAAGCAATCAAAAAAGCTTTTCTTACCGAGGAAAATTTATATCACATACAAAACCTAATCTATCCAGCAAGATGGCTTCAAGATTCCTATGTGGAAATTGAAATAAGTTATGATGTGTTAAATATATCCATTGATCGAAAAGATGGAGCATTTTATTATAATAAAAATGATAAGCGATATTGGAGATCATGCTATGAGAAGACACCATGTACAGATGTTATTGCTATATCTACTACTAAAAATAATGCACAATCCTTATTATATTATGTTGGTAAGTATATTTGGATAATAAAGTCAGTAGATATTACGTTCTTCAATAGTCTCGATCTTTTCAATGATAATATTATTGTCCCTGATTACTTGGCAACAGATAGATGTGAAATGTACTTAGTAATAGATTATCTTCAATATAATCCAACAAGGGATCACTTTGTCGAAGCTCTAGAGTCATTATTTTGTTGGGTAAGTTTAGTCACATGTGCATTTAAAATAATTATATTTCCACAATATTTTTCTTCTTTTTAATGATAAGCAAAAATGAGTTTTTCATTATATCAACTCAACTACATTTCCCTTCTCTGGTTTAGATTACTAGACATATGGTTAGCAAAAGGTTTATTTTTTTAAATAGCTGTGAAAGCATCATTTCCAAGACTGCCTATTTAAGTTTGACATTTTGTAAAGTATTCAAATATTTACATAAAAATCATAACATTGATGCCATTAAAGCATTTTCTTTGTTTAATTTTAGGTAAAATATTATGCAAGAACATCAGATTTACTGTCTCCAAGTCCAAAACTAGAAAGTGATAAATTGTATGCTGAAGTGATCAACCATAAAAATATGTACGGATATCGTGAAAAAACTTCAAAAAATGTGTTCTCCAATTACATTATTATGATTTCAATTTTTTCCTTGATTATTTTTACAAACTTATTTATTTTGCTTTGTGGGTTGTATGTAATGCATTTGTTTACAATAAGATCGTTTTATTTCCTGAAAAATGACAAAATTAAAAGTTCATTGTTTTGGTCAACTTTTATAATTTTGTGCATCATTAATTTTTCATTTATTATTTCAGAATTAGTATTATTCATTAATACATCAAAACCTAACCAAAGTGATTTATTGTATCTGAAGATGAATGTGCCTATGATGATAATCTTTACACTCATTGAAATTTGTATCATATCTATTATCAGTAAAGACACGAGAGTTACAAATCCTAAATCATTCCTTTTTAGAGCAGCTTATGTTTTTGCTTTATATAACATGTTATGGTTTGCTCATCGTGTGGCTAATTGCTTTATTGTATCAATTTATTTTATTGCTATAGCTCCATCTCAAACTATTGCTGTTATCACATTGTGTATTAGCACCATAGTTATATTAGTAGCAGCTCTAACAAGCATTGTGAATCTTTGCCACTCATCTACTCCATGTGTTAAAACATGTAACACATTGACTATAATGTTAATTGTGTTCAATATTGTTTTGGCTTTGATATTTTTTACCATCATATTCGTGGATCTCACTCAGCATGGCTTGTCAGCCTCACAAATGGGGAGTATTTTACTCTCATTGACTATTCCTATGCTGATAATATTTGCTTTACAAATTGGAATTGGTGTGATATTTAGTGGACATAAAGAAGAAAGTGATGGAAAAACTAGTTCTACCACTAAGGATAATGCGGGACGTGCAAGCCAGGATTCTTCAAACAGTTTAAACAGAGATAGTGAAAGATTGCCTCTTTGTGAAAATAGAGTTTCAAACTTATAATTAATAATATTTTTATGCATAAAGAAGTGGATTGTTTACAGATAATTTATGAATTGCTTTTGTGTGTGTGTGTGTGTGTGTGTGTTGTGTGTGCACATTTGACTCAGTTTGCAAATTGAAATGTTTTTATTTATTCATTAATACGTATTATAGAAACGTATTCTTTTAAAAGATAATAAAGAAGTAGCAATGAAAAAAAATGAAGTGTTCACAAGGCAAACGATCAGACAGTTACAAAATAAATAATTAAATGAATAAACAAGTAGTAATCACATCAATGGGTAAACAAAAAACTAACTACTAATAATAGTAATAAACAATAATAATAATAATAATAAATCATTGAGAAAATTATTAGAACCAATGACTTGGTGGAAGGCTGCTATACTCCTCCTCCTTCCTCTCCGCAGCTGCTGCAGCAACTTTCCCAGGTTCTTTGGCTGCACAGGCTCTGTACAAAGGAGCAAATATGTCTGGACAGTTTTCATCCCACACAAGCAAATAACTTGACTTCCATGAAGCCAGAGTCGCTCTATCTGGTCTCTATCTGATTGTTCCAGCCTGGAAGGAATGTGAGCAGTGGTCAAGGCTCTCTTCGTGATGTTATGCTGCTCTGAGAACATAAAATATAGCTTCTTCATTTTAATAGCATACCAGCTAAGTAAAATTAACAATCCAGAAGTATTGCAACGTAGAAGCCATTTGGCACTTTATAATATATAATAAAGCAAACTATCATACCTTAAGCACATCTTTATAATTAGTGTATGATTGGAAGCTAACCTATAACAAGCGCAAGATCAGAGCATTTTGCTGTAGCTATTGCAATGATCGTACAAATAAAAGTCTTACTGGATAATCTGAAATATCCTGATGTAATCTCCAATTTTTATCAAGCAATCCTTTCCCATTACAGCTCCATAAACATCAACCTTGGCTGTGAGTGAAAGTTCCAACAGTAGTATGAAATCTGGATCTTCCTTCACTTTTTTTAGAGTTAATTGTGAATTATCCACCAATATCTCAATTTTCCTGAGATCCTCTCTTTTCTTCACCAACTATAAACATATGTGAATGCCTAGTTTAATTACATAATTTATTAAATGCTTGATAAAAATGCTATGAATTTTTTTATAGACAAGGTGTGTACGATTTTTTACCATTTTCAAATAGATTATTTTTGCTCAACAGCACATGTCAGGCATTAGATTAATACTCCTCAGTAGTGAAATATGCTAGCAATTTCACAAGTATAATATACTATATTTCACTATCTTTGGCTCATGAAATAACTATGAATAAGAACCAGAGTTTCATACAAGGATTCCCCCTCCCCTCCCAGAATTTCATGAAATAAATTAATAATACTTACTATTATTATTATGGTATTCTGTAGTTATGATTTATAATGATATTCTGTGATTTTGTTGTTTGCATATCTAATATTTAATTGAGGTCCTTCAATTGCAATACGCTGATATCACTAATTTTCTAGACCTGAGATGATTTTTACTCAAATGGGTGTGGTTTCAGAAAAAGTGGGTGAAGTCAAACAAATGTGTGGCCTCCCTTCCTAAACTCTTTTCTCCTCACCATCAGAAAAAAATTCTGTATGAAACCCTGAGAACTATGAATAAGATCTTTCATTTAAGTAGCTAATGCAATAATTTTTATATTATTATGTTACATAGCTACCTTCCGTAACTCTCCACATTGGTAAATTTGCTTCTCTTTGAACAATTACTTAGGAGGAATACCATTGTCATGTGACTGCACCTGCGGTGAAATATAACACTGGACAGCCACACATTATAATATACACACTTATAATACTATCCACAAAGGTAAACAATTAACCTTGAATCATTTCCAGCACACAAAGCACGAAAACTTTCCAATACCTCAAAACCCTTTGCAATATCCCTGTTTGGTGCTAGTCTGTTAGCAAACATATTTCTGGTCTGCATCAAAGAGTTACAAGACTCGAATCTGGAAAAGTAAAACTTCTACTAAAATCAAAGTCACTCGCATTGTTAATGTGTGAACTAACCTTTCTGTGTTGAAGATGAAGTGGGACAGTGAGATGCAGAAAAAGTTGTAGTTTTAAATTCTTGCTTAGATCAGGAAAACTTCATCTCACAGTGTCAACAAGTTCTTTGCACAATCTCTGGTAGTCTTTCTCCCGTGACTCAACACACTGATCACATATGTAATTTTGAACACCTGCATTCATACACTAGAAATTCTTTTTTATTGTACACGGCATATTTTCTTACTTTAGACAATGCAGTCCACACTTCTTTTTCCTCAGCAGAAAAGTAGTTTCTAAATAATTATATACAAAGCACACTGTGCAAGAGACTTGAAATTTCTAACCACAAATGATTTGTAATGCTTTAACAATTTTACATCAAGCTCCCGTGTAATACCAGAGAAGTTAATAGTAGATTAAATGGATTTGATTTCTTCTTTGTTTTTCATGGACAGTCGTGGAATTGAACTCCTCAGAAGGTACTTGTAAGGACCCAATAACACAGTGTGTAAGGTTTCTATTGGTGTGCTTCTAATTCAGAACAAAAGTTAAAACACAAATGTGTTTGACTTCGTACATTTGACTTGTTGTAAACACCCAGTAGTCATTACATTTTCAGTGGCATAGTCATATTGCTAAATGCAGTTAAAAATATACTAGCTAGCTAAGCAAACTGCACCTTACATTTTGATACAACTATTACCTGTGAAGGTCAATAGGTAGATCTAGTAGAGGATTAACAACAGTTGTAATGTCATGCTTCTTCTCCTTTTCAGTCTGCTGCAAATTGATTTCTGTAATGCACACTAATGTGTGCATTCTGCTCCTAAATTCTGATATTTTTTCGGGGGCAAGATTCTTTATTTGCCTAAAATAATTAATTATACTTGCCAATTATGAAAGAACAAAAACAGATGAGAATTGATACACAGGAAGAATGAATTCAAGATGATAATAAAAAATCAACATGCAGATTCTACAAAATAAATTTGCAGATGGCCCACTATGTTTCATAATTTCTGCATGTCTTGGATTATCACACAGCACACACATCAGTGGTGCCACAACTAATACTTCCTCACAAAAGTGAGAATCATAAGCAATGATTCCATTAGACTCAAGTTCCAACAGCTCCTTAACATAATAGGTTTTGACATATCCAATGCTCCACGTTCATTAGAACAACAAATAAAGTGAACGTTATGGAGTTTTGAGTTTTCTATGTTAGGGAAACCAGCTAGTTTTAAGTACCACAAATCAAATTTGTTCCACTGCTTGGATTTATTACCACTAGTGTCATCTGTGTACAAAATTAGTGGAACCATAACAACTTTCTTTCCATTAGCAATTGACTTTAAGTAATGAGGAGCATTAAAATAATCATAGTCCTACAAAAAAAACAAAAACAAAGACAACAACAACCCAGTATGACACCTATAAACACAAAATAAGTATGCATTCATTGTCGCTTAACTGACACAATAACTCCTTTTTGATATCCCACTGAAAAATGCTTCCTGGTTTTGGAATTGGAGAAATTGCAGGAATATCATCCAACAATACCACTGTATCTTCTTTAATGACGTAAATATCTCCTATTCCGAACGTAATAGAATAATCTTCACATAAATGTTGATACACCCTTCCTGTAATACAAAATCATCACTCACACACATTTTAATTTTAGAATAAAATGTTAACTATTACCTTTCTAATAAAGTCTTTTTTTTAGCTAATAGTAATCCTGCCATTACAAAATTATCGACAAATTATATGACCAGCAATGACACTGACAACCATAGGGGTAAGAAATCTATTGTCACACATCCAAAGTCGTCAATGATAAATTTTTCTGTTCATAAAAACAGGATTACTATAAGAATTGGTCCTGTAAAACTTATGTCATTTCATTCTTTGGTATCACTGGATATCTTGCTGTGACACTTGAGATATCTAAAATAGACAGGCACCTTCAAATTATACTGCTAATTCTATTTACATAGAATGGTATACCTTGTAGAGTGTATTTCTGCATGGTGAAATCAAGTAGTTATCAAGAAAAATTCTGCAGCTATAATGTGCATACCTGTAATGTTCATGAAAACCAGGCAATTTAATTTTCTTTATTTCTGCTATACTTGGAGGAGAGGATGTGTTCACTTGACTTATAGCATAAAACACATACTTCACATTACCTTGACCCTGTATTATATTGGTGCCAGATATTATTTATGCAGATTAATGTGATTAACATTAAGTTATAGCAAAAGGGCAAAAATGTGACATGTGACATACCATTGGTCGAGGACTATTCATAAGCATGAATTGTGGTGTGCCGGGAAGCTGGGAGAGGGAAGGTAGGTTAAGGTAAGCTGTCACCACTGCTAATGTAACTAGCTATGCCAATTACTCAGCAGAAGTTCCTCCCAAAAAGTAAAGAGTTACCTATTCTTTAGTTTAGGTAGAAACAATAGCATTCATCTGAGGTCTTAACACAGAGTGAACCACTAATAGAATGACTACATGTGCTCAGGTGGTCACTATTTATACAACCATTCCCTAAGCATGCTCAGTGTGTATTTGGAATGACTCAGCATGAACCAGCAAAAGTAATGAACACTTGGGTGAAGGATGAATAAAGAAATAAACAGTTCAGTTCTGTACTTGCTAATAATAATTAATAAGATAAGTTACTGTTGCACTGTGTGTGTGGTGGGCTTGGTCACTGCATGAATGCCAAAGCATGTAACTTTGAGTTTAATTGAAAGAACAAACTATCTACAGAAGCATTGGTTCTTGAACTGCAAGTCACAATTTCATTTATGAAGTCCTCATTTGTAATATCCACATCAGTAATGTCCACATCGGTAACATCCTCATCTTCAATATCCTCACTTGCCATATACTCCTCACCAATTACTTTCTCATCCTCACTCTATAATAATTAACAATGCAAATTCAGTATGTGTCATTTATGTTGTACCAATCTGAATGTACTAGGTGCATGCCATTGTAATTAAATTTGTGCACAACTTATTGATGCTAGAGCTATCCTCTTCCCCCATACCCAGTAATCCAGGAAGAGTCAGAGGCAACCAACTGAATATAAATGAAGGCATTACTGGTTCAGAAAAGATCTTCAAAATATTTACAGTGGTTCCCTAAGATGCAGTGCAATTACCTCGTAAAATTCTCTTGTAGCTATTGCTAGGTCTCAGTGAATAGTTAATCATGTTTTAGCTGAGTACATGGTCATGTATTTTTCCTTGATGAGTAATATCACAATTCACAGGTTCTGTTTCTGCACCGGAAATTAGTCCAAGTGAGAAGTCTGACCAGTCTATGTCCAGGAGTATTACACCTGCATCATCAGCTGATAATGTATCATTAGAGGGGCTATATGACATATGTAAAGATAGCATAAGTTTGGTTAGAAGTTTCGATGGACGAGTGCGTGGTGTAGAGCATAGGAGTATAAAACTTGCTGCTACTGTCAAAGAACTGAATGATTATAATTATAAAGAAGTACTGTAAAAGTTCTTTTATAGTTAAAGGATCACAGTACGAGGTCAGTGAGTGGGTAACATAGGTCTGTTTTCTAGTTGATAGATGTGTCTTGCTAATCATAAAGCTCTACATGTATGTTATGTAGCTATGTGAATAGATAATAGCATATTTTTTTATTATATTTAAACTTTAAGTGACCAAATCATCCACTGCTACCATATGGAAGTGACAATGATATAGACCATGTTGTCTACTTGAGAAATTTGGTTCTTCTGGTGAGTGATAATTGTCAATGATAAATATATATTATTCATTTGATACAGGAGAATATCACGAGTCTGTTGGCTCAGTATTTACGCGAGTGCCGCAGGCACGAGCGTAAATACCGCCAATCAGACGAGTGATATTCTCGGGTATCCAATGGATAATAAATTTATTAGGTACTGCTCATGCGCGAATACCTTGGTAACATTCTATAACCTAGGGGGACGTAATAACCCAACGTAATAACTATGAACACAGGTGATATGGAAAAATATTGCCCTAAGCCACATCCTGTTTACTTTAATGCATTTTCTATGTGGCAACAGTTATCAGGCTCTGTTCAGTACCTAATAAATACTATTATTTTTTTAACACTAAGTTTGTATCATTGCAGAGAAAGTTTGTGCGTGTGTACCAGCTACAAACTTCTATGGAACATTCAGGGAGTGGTACATAAACAATTTTCTAAGTCTCAATGAAAATGTTTGGAGTGACCTGGTCAAAGAGGATCAAAAAATTGATTATGGCATTATTGGGAATGGAAGGCTAGAAGAAGCTACAGTTATTGATGATGGGGAAGTATCTCCTCCAGAAAATACAGATTGACACATTTAAAAGCTACCAAACTTACATCTTCAGTACTACTCTAAATACATACTACATTCTTTGTTTAGTTTATCCATTCAGATTACATTCAAATTGCAATTATTTCATGATCAACTAGCTATTTGAAAAGAAAAAAATTAGTCCGACTCGAATTCTGGAAAGCTAATGTCCTAAATGTCAGGGAGCGTGTTACTTCTTAGCTGTTCATGCCATGCAGTTCACTGAATATTAGCCTCAATCTCTCCAGCGGAAAGTTGTGGATCATGATACCACTGTAAAATAAACACAACCTCAATTATGTGCAATAGCTTGGAGCAATGGCTTACTTTGTAACAGTCAACACAACAGTATCATTTTCTCTTTGTGTGGCTTAAGAAGACTCTGCCTTGTCTTGAATCCTTTATTGCTACAGTTTTAACAATGTTTATAACACTGTATTATGATCGATCTTGTACCTGACTGGTGCATCCTTTTACTGGATCAGAGTACTTTCTGTACATAATAAATCAGTGTATCAAAAAAACAGTTTCACTAGCTACTATTTTCCTCCTTACTTCCTTGCTGTTAGCCAACAACTTGAACTATTCATTTCAGGTGACTCATTTTCCCTGCACATGCATATAGAAAATTACTTGCAGTTAACTAAATAGTTAAATTGTCTTACTTGCAAGTGCGTTCATTTTGAGCTTTCTTTTGTTTGGGTGTCTGGTATGGCTTAGGCCGATATAAAAGTCTACACACTTATTTCTGTTATCATTCTTCAGGCAGTAGCTATACAAACACCTTATATTTACGTTTCCAGTTTCAATTTTGGCTTCATTGGTTGTATTATCACAGCAAGATGAAACAGAGCTATTACCTGCACCAGTATATTAGAAGCCATTCCCCACCAAAAGATCACATCTGGAACAATACTGTATAAGCTCTACTATTATTTGCACATACACACCTTGCTTACACACTGGACATCTCTTTGGTGTCTATCTGATCTTGTTATGATAGTTATCATTTAGCTAGTCACACTGGACATCTGTTTGGTGTCTATCTGATCTTGTTATGATAGTTATCATTTAGCTAGTCACACTGGACATCTCTTTGGTGTCTATCTGATCTTGTTATGATAGTTATCATTTAGCTAGTCTATTGGTGTGAAAATAATACTTTATTTAGAATTATTACAAATGGGACAGGCTTGACAGAGTTCATGATGATTAGGCCATTTCAAATTATGCCAGCATTTTTTCTGGAATAATAGACATTAATCAGCATAGTCAAATAATATTATAGAACATTATGGACATTTAAGAGAAGAATGATGCTACAAGTTGTTAATTACCTTGCTGGAGGTGTGACATCTCATAGCTACTAGCTAATTAACTCTTACAAAGGCAAATGTGAAAAAAAAAGGAGAGTGTGAACTGGGTAAAGGGAGGGTGTGGACTGAATAAAGGGAGGGTGTGGACTGTGTAAAGGGAGAGTATGGACTGTGTAAAGGGAGAGTATGGACTGTAAAGGGAGAGTACAGACTGTGTAAAGGGAGAGTATGGACTGTGTAAAGGGAGAGTATGGACTGTGTAAAGGGAGAGTATGGACTGTAAAGGGAGAGTATGGACTGTGTAAAGGGAGAGTATGGACTGTGTAAAGGGAGAGTATGGACTGTAAAGGGAGAGTATGGATAGGGTAAAGAGCGAGTGGACTGGACAAAGCGGAAGTGTGGACTGTGTAAATACCAGGACTCGGGTAATTGAGGTAAGAAAGTAGTATTTGTTATCTATAGTATATAATGGTCACAACAGCTTCATACTTATACTTTTAGAAATAAACTGATAGATTCTTTTGAAGTGTTTGCTTTGTGCACAGGCTTGCTCGCCCTTTGTTCACAGGCTTGCTCGACCTTTGTGCTCAAGTACATCACTAGTATATATTATATGGATGGATGGATGGTAAGAATGCTCCTTAAACATGCACGCCGGTTCTGTATTTTTCACCTAAAAACAAGGCTTTTTTGGCTTGACTCCACTTTATCTGATACTACATCATTAAGAAAGTCGTACTTGGAAATTGGGCTCCAAATTGTGAGATAATTCCTGCGAAACATTTGTAATCCCAAAAAGTTACTGCGACGGGTTACTAAGGCATTGAACACTTCTTTTCCAGACGTTCATTCAAATACTTTCTTTCATTCCTCTGAAAATGGATGATTTAATAAAATTTACGTCCACCACTAAATAAATTAGGGTTATTCAACCTAGCTCTAGCTCAGGTGCAGTACTTGCAGGCTTAGCTGAAGCTAGTAGTGTACCAATTGTAGTAGATGATGTCATGTGGCCGAACACTTAAAAGGACTTTCTTTTCTTTCACTGGGTATAGGTTTATGGTTTGTTGCTTGAGATGAATTCAAATTTTCGGTGTCTTCCTACGTTTAAAGAGCTGATAAGATTGAAATTATTCCAGATAGCCATTTTTGATTATCGGTGAGTTTCAAAATTTAAGGGAATAATCTCTTGCTTTTAAAAATAATTGTTTTCTTTTAAGAAAGCATATAGATTAAAGTCATAAATTGATGAACAATCACGTCATTAATTGTAGATATCAATATCATCATTTGCATGAGGGAGGACATACAGTTATGACCTTTTAAAAATCACTCTCCTACCTCATTTGTTAACTTTTGTAGTATCAAACATCTGCCATTCTGATAATCTCAATTACCAGTAACTCTTGAACAAGCTCTCAGCTATGATAAAAAAATAAACCAGTGTTATTATTTGTAATTTTAGCCAACAAATATGGAATTACTACTTACCTCAATTTCCTGAGTATTGATAACTTCTGTAGTATCAAATTGAAGTTACTTTGACCATCTGAATTACTGTGAATTCTTGACAACAAGCTCTCAGCTACAAAAACAAAAGACAATCAATTTTAGCACACAAATACAAAATTACTTTCTTACCTCATTTTCTTGAGCAGTGGTAACTTTTGTAGTACCAAATTTGAGCCATTCTGACTATTTGAATTTACCAGTCATTGTTGACAAGCTCTTAGCTACAAAAAAGAAAGACCAGAGTTAATTTTGCATATTTAGCTAACAAATATGGAATTGCGTACTTACCTCAGCTTCCCTCGAGAAGTAGTAGCTTCCTTAGCATTAATACTACGGCATTCTGACTACCAACGGCTCTTGACAACCAACAATCGGCACTCCCTATCCCCCATAAAACGGCTAAGTTTTGAAATTAAGTCTGGAAAATGGTCTTCAATGCCATGGTAACCGGTCGAATTTTGTTTCCTGAAAAGCAAGCGTTTTCGCAGGAATTTTCTCACATTTCTGCGCTTAACTATGAAGTAAGGCTTGTTTAATGCTGTAGTTTCAGAATAAACTGGGGTCAAGCCTAAAAAGCCGTGTTTTTTTTAGAAAAAAGTCTCCCGCGCGCGCGTTTAAAGGGCATACGTACCATCCACACATTGCATTTTATACATAAACTAGTGGTGTGCTTGAGCACAAATGGCGAGCGAGCCTGATAGTTAGGTAACATAAAATGTTACTATTTTCAGCTTACTTCATGCAAACACTATAATAGCAGTTATGACATTTGATTTCAGCAAACAAATACAAAATCACTCTCTTACCTTATTAATGGTAACTTTTGTAGTATCAAACATCAACCATTCTGATAATCTCAATCACCAGTAACTCTTGAACAAGCTCTCAGCTACGATAAAAATAAACCAGTGTTATTATTTGTAATTTTAGCCAACAAATATGGAATTACTACTTACCTCATTCTTGAGTATTGATAACTTCTGCAGTATCAAATTGAAGTTACTTTGACCATCTGAATTACCTTGAATTCTTGACAACAAGCTCTCACCTACAAAAAAAAAGACAATCAATTTTAGCACACAAATACAAAATTACTTTCTTACCTCATTTTCTTGAGCAGTGGTAACTTTTGTAGTACCAAATTTGAGTCATTCTGACTATTTGAATTTACAAGTCACTGTTGACAACAAGCTCTTAGCTATAAAAAAGAAAGGCCAGAGTTATTTTTGCTTTTAGCTAACAAATATGGAATTACGTACTTACCTCAGCATCCCTGGAGTAGTAGTAGCTTCCTTAGCATTAATACTTTATGCGCTTACATATATTACGCTTTTCAGAAGTAGTGTGATCGCTCTCTTAGTACTGACTACAGGTGGCTCTTGACAACTAACAAGCCGCACTTAGCCCGAAAAAAGGCGAAGTTTTGAATCTAAACCTGGTAAAAGGTCTTCAATGCCATAGTAACCGGTTGAATCAACTTTTTGTTTCTTGAAAAGCAAGCATTTTCGAAAAAATTTCTCAGACTTTGGAGCTTAAATATAAAGTAAGGCTTGCTTAATGCTGTACTTTCAGAATAAACTGGGGTCAAGCCTAAAAAGCCGTGTTTTTTTAAGAAAAAAGTTCCCTGCGCGCGCGTTTAAAGGGCATACGTACAATCCATACATACATACATATATACATATATACAAACTAGTGGTGTGCTTGAGCACAAATGGCGAGCGAGCCTAAAGACTATACTATTTTTATGTGAATGATTTTGACTTCTAACACTGTAGCTACTGATAAGGTCCAGTTTTTAAATTTAGCATACAGGGTAAAGGGATTTCAGTGCCATAGTAACAACTAACTCTCTGCAACTGCTTGAATTGAAGGAAAAAAACAACAACAAAACAATACACGTTATTTAAAAGTTTTCTTTGTGATATTCTTTAGCTAAGTAGTGGTTTGTAACACACAATGCTTTGACACAACTGGACATGCACCTACACAGACTTACCTTCGCAGTAGTATAGTGGACAATGTATTTTCAAGTAAATACTGTTGCGCACGGCTTATAACCATGACAAAGAGCGCATTGACTTACCACCGCCACTAACTCAATAGAAAGGAAGTCCCTAA
>WLWD01000671.1_pt1 | contig 38296 bp, 20 predicted proteins | sample 6712731 | NCBI WGS metagenome assembly WLWD01 (sample SAMN12718690, study PRJNA576275) | sponge metagenome | isolation source: marine sponge | host: Mycale hentscheli | place: New Zealand: South Island, Marlborough, Capsize Point | collected 2014-11-01 | reverse complement strand
TCACTAGAGAGATTCAAAGAGAAGATTGCAATCCTATCTGATATACAATACACAAGGTGTTGTGGATCCTTCTAAAGATCAATGCTTACTTGCAATACAAACTAAATCCCAACTACAAACGTATCAGCAATACTTACACACAGTGGTCTGTATTGAATTTACATTCAAAATAACTAAAATTTATATATGATTTTAAATGAATAACGCTGGTGATTGATGAATACGAAGAACATAAGTTAATATTAACACACGAAATCTTTACAATTTGTTACTATTATTATTAGCCCTCAGTGTGCATGTACAAGAGGGACTATCCAGCAAGTTGAGGACTTGATCCCAGCGTAGTCTATTGACACGCACTACACCAAGCAGAAACAGAGTAACTAGTGCAGTGAAGACCCACTAGCGGGTATGGTAGCGTCAGAGTTCCAGTAAGAACAGTCAATGACAGTGTTCTAAGTGATAAATATAAACAAAAAATGGAACATCGACGATGCACAATGATCGACGGTACACGAAAATAAGAACAAATAAGCATGCGTGAATACTAATGATGAAATAAAATGTAACGTTATAGTTGTTCTGGAAGTCAGAGAAAACATGAAAGTTTGAGAAAACATGAAGTTGTTGGCTTCACATAGGGTACTAACTGTTGTGGAAAAGGTCCCCCTATCGTCACGTCGTAATCATGTGAGCAAATAATTTCTTGTAGTTTGAGATAATCCTGAGAATTTAACAGAGAGCGAAAAAAAGATAGATTGTAAAATATTCCACTAAATTTTTCTAAGCAGTACAAAACATCAGAACCATCTTTACATAAGTACTTTGAAGAATACTACATATGTTACACTTGTAATACATGTACCTAAACTATTGGTCGCTCAATGTAATACACGTACATTACATGTTATTTCACAAAAATGGGCAATGTGCTACAGGAAGATTGGCCTTTCTGATATAGATACAAGACATGTTTGCAGTAACATTTTTAACACATGGTGGAATTCTAATATTAAATTAATTTGCTTCCATCAGCTCAAAGAATACACAGGCAGCGCTGAGAATACATAGGCGGTGAGCCAGAGAATACATAGGCAGTGAGCCTGAATGAGCCTGAGAATACTAGGCAGTGAGCCTGAGAATACTAGGCAGTGAGCCTGAGAATACCTAGCCAGTGAGCCTGAGAATGAATACATAGGCAGTGAGCCTGAGAATACCTAGCCAGTGAGCCTGAATACATAGGCCGTGAGCCTGAGAATACATAGGCAGTGAGCCTGAGAATACATAGGCAGTGAGCCTGAGAATACATAGGCAGTGAGCCTGAGAATACATAGGCAGTGAGCCTGAGAATACTAGGCAATGAGCCTGAGAATACTAGGCAGTGAGCCTGAGAATACTAGGCAATGAGCCTGAGAATACTAGGCAGTGAGCCTGAGAATACTAGGCAGTGAGCCTGAGAATGAATACATAGGCAGTGAGCCTGAGAATACATAGGCAATGAGCCTGAGAATACATAGGCAGTGAGCCTGAGAATACCTAGCCAGTGAGCCTGAGAATGAATACATAGGCAGTGAGCCTGAGAATACCTAGCCAGTGAGCCTGAGAATGAATACCTAGCCAGTGAGCTTGAGAATGCATAGATGGTGAGCCTGAGAATACATAGGCAGTGAGCCTGAGAATACATAGGCAGTGAGCCTGAGAATACATAAACAGTGAGCTTGAGAATACTAGGCAATGAGCCTGAGAATACTAGGCAGTTAGCCTGAGAATACTAGGCAGTGAGCCTGAGAATACTAGGCAGTGAGCCTGAGAATACTAGGCAGTGAGCCTGAGAATACTAGGCCGTGAGCCTGAGAATGAATACATAGGCAGTGAGCCTGAGAATACATAGGCAATGAGCCTGAGAATACATAGGCGGTGAGCCAGAGAATACATAGGCAGTGAGCCTGAGAATACTAGGCAATGAGCCTGAGAATACTAGGCAGTGAGCCTGAGAATACTAGGCAGTGAGCCTGAGAATACTAGGCAGTGAGCCTGAGAATGAATACATAGGCAGCGAGCCTGAGAATACATAGGCAGTGAGCCTGAGAATACATAGGCAGTGAGCCTGAGAATACATAGATGGTGAGTCTGAAACTACGTAGGCGGTGAGCCTGAGAATACATAGGCAGTGAGCCTGAGAATAGATAGGCAGTGAGCCTGAGAATACATAGGCAGTGAGCCTGAGACTACATAGGCGGTGAGCCTGAGAATAGATAGGCAGTGAGCCTGAGAATACATAGGCAGTGAGCCTGAGACTACATAGGTGGTGAGCCTGAGAATAGATAGGCAGTGAACCTGAGAATACATAGGCAGTGAGCCTGAGAATACATAGGCAGTGAGCCTGAGAATAGATAGGCAGTGAGCCTGAGAATACATAGGCAGTGAGCCTGAGACTACATAGGCGGTGAGCCTGAGAATAGATAGGCAGTGAACCTGAGAATACATAGGCAGTGAGCCTGAGAATACATAGGCAGTGAGCCTGAGAATACTAGGCAATGAGCCTGAGAATACTAGGCAGTGAGCCAGAGAATACATAGGCAATGAGCCTGAGAATACATAGGCGGTGAGCCAGAGAATACATAGGCAGTGAGCCTGAGAATACTAGGCAATGAGCCTGAGAATACTAGGCAGTGAGCCTGAGAATACTAGGCAGTGAGCCTGAGAATAGAGAGGCAGTGAAACAGGAGAATAAATAGGCAGTGAGCATGAGAATCATAGGCAGTGGCCTGAGAATAGATAGGCAGTGATCTGAGAAACATAGGCAGTGAGCCTGAGAATACCTAGCCAGTGAGCCTGAGAATAGATAGGCTGTGAGCCTGAGAATACATAGGCGGTGAGCCTGAGAATACATAGGCAATGAGCCTGAGAATACATAGGCAGTGAGCCTGAGAATACATAGGCAGTGAGCCTGAGAATACATAGGCAGTGAGCCTGAGAATACTAGGCAATGAGCCTGAGAATACTAGGCAGTGAGCCTGAGAATAATAGGCAGTGAGCCTGAGAATGAATACATAGGCAGTGAGCCTGAGAATACATAGGCAATGAGCCTGAGAATACATAGGCAGTGAGCCTGAGAATACTAGGCAATGAGCCCTGAGAATGAATACGTAGGCAGTGAGCCTGAGAATACATAGGCAGTGAGCCTGAGAATACATAGGCAGTAAGCCTGAGAATACATAGATGGTGAGCCTGAGACTACGTAGGCGGTGAGCCTGAGAATACATAGGCAGTGAGCCTGAGAATAGATAGGCAGTGAGCCTGAGAATACATAGATGGTGAGCCTGAGACTACATAGGCAGTGAGCCTGAGAATACTAGGCAGTGAGCCTGAGAATGAATACGTAGGCAGTGAGCCTGAGAATACATAGGCAGTGAGCCTGAGAATACATAGGCAGTAAGCCTGAGAATACATAGATGGTGAGCCTGAGAATACATATGCGGTGAGCCTGAGAATATGTATCTCAGGCTCACCGCCTATGTATTCTCAGGCTCACCGCCTATGTATTCTCAGGCTCACTGCCTATGTATTCTCAGGTTCACTGCCTATCTATTCTCAGGCTCACTGCCTATCTATTCTCAGGCTCACTGCCTATGTATTCTCAGGCTCACTGCCTATGTAGTCTCAGGTTCACTGCCTATCTATTCTCAGGCTCACTGCCTATCTATTCTCAGGCTCACTGCCTATGTATTCTCAGGTTCACTGCCTATCTATTCTCAGGCTCACTGCCTATGTATTCTCAGGCTCACTGCCTATGTATTCTCAGGCTCACTGCCTATGTATTCTCAGGCTCACTGCCTATGTATTCTCAGGTTCACTGCCTATGTATTCTCAGGCTCACCGCCTATGTATTCTCAGGCTCACTGCCTATCTATTCTCAGGCTCACTGCCTATGTAGGCAGTGAGCCTGAGATACATAGGCAGTGAGCCTGAGAATACATAGGTAGTGAGCCTGAGAATACCTAAGGAGCAAGCTTAAGAAAACATAGGCAGCAAGCCTGATAGTGTATGCAAGAATAGATAGGCCCTGGGCGTCAGTGCAAGATTAGGTAGGCAAGTCTGATAGTGCAAGATTGGATGGCAGTGAGTCTGAGAGTGCACAGATAGAGTATGACAATGTGTAACTAGATTGGCAGCAAGTCTGAGTGTGAGGATGGGTAAGAACAAGAACAATACTCAAGCATGATAATACACCAGTGGTGAGTCTGGCTGTGGCAAGGCAGCACATGAGTGCGAGATAGGCGGCGAACCTGATAGTTGGAACTAGATATCCGGGTGTGGGACTAGATAGGTGGCTAGTTTGAGTACGAGAATACATACGCAGTGAGCCCGAGAGTGCACGAATACATTGGTGAGCTAGAGAGCAAGAATGCCTCAATAGCATTGGGTGTGAAAACAGATAGACAGTAACTTGAGTGTGAGAATAGGTAGGCGGTGAGTCTGCTGGTGTGAGAATAGACAGGCAGCAAGCCTGAGTGAGAGTGAGAATAGACAGGCAGCGAGCCTGAGTGAGAGTGAGAACAGATAGAGTGAAGGGCAGCGTCCCCTGCATAAACACTTTCAAAGGGGCCCCAGACAGACCACCACACCTTTATTTGGTGGAAATCTAACTACATATATGTACTAGAACCGCCTACCCATGCTCTATATAATGCCACACTGGCAATAGTGTAGTGTGGCTTATGAGTCCCAAGACACAGCACTACAGTTCATTCTCTAATCTCTCTCGTAACCCCTATTTGCTCCGCCTCCCTTCTCATATAACACTCTCATGTCAGCATAAATAATATCAATTACAGCATGCAACCTGACTGATTCAGGAGTTTCCAAGCTTTCGAGAATACTGATCACTTTGACAGAGCCAATCTTGGCAATACGGCCATTACTAAATACTGCACATAGTTACTAACATGCAATGGACAATGATGATCATAAATTTTTGCATGAAGGTTCGACTAAGAATAGTGGGAGCCGGCAATGCACCCCACACCTGTAACGAAGGCCTACGCCTGATCATAACGAGGGTTGGCAGCATGATTTCGTGATTTAGAGATTGCAACTGTTGGGTAGAGTAACAGCATTAGAACTAGAGTCCAACTCTTAACATAACTGTACTAGATAGCAAGGCAAATGGACCGGCAGCATGCCCATGTATTATCAAGCCATAGAACTCCTATTTTCAGCTGAGTGCATCAATGAAGGCCATCCACCACTGATTGATAATTTAGATCCTATTAATCCAACCTGACCTACAGAAAGCTAATTACATAGAGTACAGTAGTGTATATCTCCAGCCCCTTACTATTTAAATAATACCACCACTGATGAGCAGCCATCCTTAGAGAGCTAATAGTTCCGGGTGAACCAGCCATTCTGGCAAGGAAGTAACCGGTAGCTACTAGGCTTAGGCTACAAGCACTGAGAACAGTGGCTATCAGGACTAACGTACTTGTGCCCGGATGCCATTGCTCCACATGTGACACACTCCACACGTGATCGCTAAGCCGAATGGTCGCAGTATTTGCAGGTCCTCTGCCGACCTTTACCTGGGCTCGAGTGATGTGATGGTGGGCTTAATTAGTGTGGGTAAAACCACTAAGATAATAGCAAATTTTTCTCGTTCTAACAGCCAATAATTATTTCAGCCGAGAATGACTGAATAACCACTAAGATATTTCATGGCACATGAATTATTCAACTCAGTCAGCCATATAGAAATACAACACACACAAAAAGTTAGAGCACACGATATACCACCTTATTATGTCATCTATTGTTTGTGGTCTTCCCAATTAGTGAGGGGAACTGAACAAACTACTTAATGTCAGCCTACCCGCCGCATAGCAGTAGGTAAAGGGTCCAGTAAAGCGAGATTTAATATGACGTGATCAAAACAGATCCTAAAGCCTGTCAGGAATAAATAATGTGCTTATAAACTACAAGCCAGAGACACAGATGGATAAAATTTGAAAAATTGTTCAGATGTGCCCACACTTGACTGCCATTGCAGGGCTCCTCTAAAAGGTTCTAAAAGAACTAAAACGTTCCGCAGACTGGAATATTTTTAGAGATGTTCCAACTGAGGGAAACCAAGCATTCTACTTGGTACAGCTACAGCTGGTAATTTAGTGATATGAAACTCATAACAACTAAATGACAAAACTGACTAACAGAACAGAACTTGTTATCGTACATATAGACTCATTGCTATGTAGAATACATGGAGGCATGGCCTCCTAACTAGAACTGAACTAGACACAGCTGATGCCAATGCCACTGAAGGTCATAGATTACACAAAATAAAGTTAGCTGAAATAATAGACATCTTCAAACAGAACAGCCACAGGATCATGTGTTAATGTTACTGCATTAGTCACTCCTTGACTGCAATAGTGTTCCCCAGGAATTAAATCGGCAATTTTTGGGAGGCACAAATTCACTTAGGGGGAAATCACAGGTTATATTGCATAAGAACAGCCTTCAGAAACTTGCCAGAGTACGGACTAGCATTCAGATCACTAAGATTATCAACATCTTGCAATAGTACTGGTCTCATATACAGTGACATCTGATTACATTACTTGACATACATACTTACATGTATATTTATTGACACAAACACACACACTTGTGTCCTAGGTGACCACAACAAGCTAGCCAGAGCCACTAATTGCTCCGAGTGTTGGTGATACCTTCTAGCAATGTAGACCTATTGGAATCAATACTTCCTTATTACAAACACACTCTAGAGAACTCACCTTGCCATCACTTCAGCAATGTCAGGTAACTCTATGATCAAATGTTGACACTTCTTGAGCCATCATTCACAGCTACTCTAAGTCAGAGACATCGAAAGCAGCTTCACCCACTCCATCCCACTACAAGGAAAAGCAATAGAAAAACAAAACACACAGAAGTGAATAAATGCAATCATGAATTCAACTTATACTCTGCAAGCTAATCCCGCCAAGAAATTGTTAGGAACAGTTTATCAAACTCTAGCTGAGAGGTATAGTCTCTTGAAAATATTCACTAACACGGCGGTTCTGGATCTCTAGATTGGAGTCAGTTGTAACACAACAAGAGGTAGAGGCATGCATGAACACATACTGTAGTATAATGCAGAAATGGAACGGTCAAGACAGTGTGGTAAAAAAACACAACAACATTAATTTTAGAGGTTAGTGACAGGGAAGAAACGTCAGCTCTATATATTATAGAAGAAATATTCCTACACAGGAAATTAGTTGCACACACAGGCATACACTACTAATGAATGACAAGATTCAGTTTTGATCAATACTCATTCACTGATTAAAAATTTAGGTATCACAAGTTACGACCAAGGATGAAGTGATGGTAAAATAACTTAATTAAGTATTACATAAAGATTCATTATTACTACATAAAAATATACAGCTTCATACTAAAATATATTTATTTTTAATTTCTGTAGTATCTGTGGAATAATAGTTCAAATGTTTCGGCTCCATGTAGCCTTCATCAGTGACTTTTTAAAAGTGATAAAATAAAATACATTTCTTTTCCCATCCTACTTTAATGTATAAAGTAAGGCTATAGAAAAAACCCAACTTTGTTTCAACACAGAATAGTATGACATTCACTTCTAACATTCAAATAAACTGAATCAAACCTTCTCTTGCTTGCTGCTCTCACACTCCTAGCACTCTTTCTATCATTACAGATTCATCACCTCTTCCTACTAATACCTGTATTAGGTAGACATCTATTGCTACTGGACTTAGTACTGCTTGATTATACTGGCTTCCCTGAGGCTCCATCATTACTTTCTACAGTTCTAACCCTAAGGAAAACGGCTGCACAGGTAGCTAACTATCTGTCCTTACTTTCTTCTTCTCTAACATGGCTAAATTCGCCAGAAGCTTTTAATAGCCTCAAAGGTTGTAAAACAAGAAGCCGTAAACTCCTGATCGAATGGTACAAAAAATTGGTAAAGGTTACATAGCAAAAGAAAGTTTTAGCCATTGTCAGAATGAGCAGTCTTTTAGACGTCTTTTGATTACCGTATGCCACATATAGCTTTAATATTGTATTTTTTATGATTCTTTAAAGTGATCGACTTCCGTGGCTGCATTAATCCGGCCGCAATTGTTTTTGTTCCCCATTTAACTTCAATAAATCCACCTGATTGATATGAATTCTCACTTCAAATAAATGCTTCGCCCAGACATCTTGAGAACTAATGTGGAGTTGTTGGCTGCAGCTACTTATTACAAATTTCTATATACATAGTGAATGCCTACTATAAAAGACATCAGCTGTGTTCAGATATCGATATAGAAGCCGTTGACTTCCATCCCATCATTCATACTTGATTATTAAAGTTCAAACCACTAGTCATACCTAAATGTTTTTATTAATCAAACATTTAGGCTGCTATTAAAAAAAACAACATTGAACTTTAATAATCAAGTATGTTTATGTATACCTAGTCAAACAAATATTATCCAAGAAATCCCATCATATTGAACTGCTGCACACTAACCACTATCAATACGATAAATATATCTCTGGCCAACTCTTAGACACACTTCTGAGGATCTCATGACCCATACTGATTGTAGACAAGTTCAACACCCTATTATCCCTAACATCATTAGGGCTATTCCGGCTTGTCACCCAAGGGGGAGCTAAGTTAGACAATGGGGGAGGGGGGGGGGGCAATCGACATTAAAGTTAATCATGCAATACACCTTATAAGATGTAATTCTGTGTCAAGACTTAGATTAAAAATTTCCCCCCACTCTTTTTTTTTGTATTATTTATTTTTCCTACTTAGCCTTACACCTTAGCCACTGTCATCATGTATACCACTGTTAATTAAAAATTGCCAGTACACTAATGGGAAAAAACAACAACACAATCTCACTAAAGTACTAGGGAGGTGGGGGGGGGGGGGCATTTCATTAGTTACAGTGGCCGAGTGTTTACTGCCACTCCTGACGATGATATGGAACATGTATATGAAGAAAACCAAAATGAAACAGGTTTTGAGTTTGTTCTCTCAGACTATTCCTTGTCAGATGGCGTATTGTCACAACAATTTCTAAATCTAATAGTACGGCACGTAAATTGCCCATTCAAAAATGTGTGGGAAAATCACTCTTCAATTGAAGTCGCACAGAGAAAGTGAAATAGTGCGTAACTAAGTGAAATAGCACGTAACTAAGTGAAATAGCACGTAACTAAGTGAAATAGCACAGTAACTAAGTGGAAACTAAGTGAAATACCACAGTAGCTAAGTGAAATAATACGGATAAGTGTGCGTGCATGCAGTATTAACCTTGGAAATGTACAGTTGGAGAGATTCTAGTTGGAGACAATGTCATTCTGTACCACAGAAGCTCTACCCATATTAGACGGAAAATTTTCAACATTTTAAGAGGAGCCATAGGTTGAAACCGAAATTCCAGAGGAATCTAATCCTGAAATACAAAGATAGTGAGTGACTGATACAGTGTAGCTACAAGTGCAAATGATTAAAAAAGAAGAAGATGGCCTACTATTAGCGAGTGATAGCACGGGTAACCTGTACTTTTGGGATCAACAGCACTCGTAAAGCAATTGAAATAGTACTCAGCGAGTGCTATTTCAATTGCTTTACGAGTGCTATTGATCCCTAATAGCACTGTTACCCGTGCTATTACTCATACTATAATAATATAAAATTGTATTCGATAACCCACACTTTCAGCAATGAATTGGCAGCAGAAATGATTAGTTCAGACAGTTACATGCTTTACAAGTTTGGCAGGGAGAGGTGTTTAAAGAAAACTCTGTTTTTTTTTGTCATGTCAAATAATTTGCAAAACTCCTAAATACAATTCATTAGCTATCTATTAAACACTACACATCACAGTATTTAGTACACTTACTTGTTGTCGCATAGCATAAGTGAATTCCTGCTGTTGCAGTCCTCTTCTCCTTTATCATCACTCACAGGTAGCACAAATGCAGCCTAGCCCACGAGCAACCAACCTAACGAACCACCTCCTAATCAATCTTGCAGGGTCACCAAGGACAACTTTCCACAAAGGTCGAAGGTGACAGCTAGCAACAAGAGCGCGCGCAAAGACATCGCGTGAGGTCAAAGGTGAGGGTCAGCCGTTCTGCACATAACGTCTTTCTACTAGTGGTGTGCTTGAGCACAAATGGCGAGCGAGCTTTAAACTACACTGTTGTTACTCAAACTACTAAAATAAAGTTGAGTTGCTAAATTACGCATATTATACGGTAAAGGGGATTCAATGCCATAGTAACCACTCCCCTCAACTGTTTGAATTGAAAAAGAAGCAACAAAATCAAGTCACGTTATTTAAAATTTTCTTTGTGATATTCTTAATAGTAGTTGTAACGCACAATACTTTCACACAACTGAACATACCATACGCAAGACTTACCTTCGTGGTTCGTCTAGTGGACAATGAATTGTCAAGTAAATGCTGTTGAGTAGTGCTATAACTGAGACAAATAGTGCATTAACTTACCACCGCCACTAACTCGAATAGAAATGGAGCTCCCAGCACCCGCAAAACAATTCAAAGCGGTAAACAATTCAATTTCTAAGGTGATACGGGTAATGGTCGCTAAACCAGAGGATTCCGTTTAGTGAAGTTTGGGACAGGTCGAACCGCCGAGCGAACACAAAAATACGGAGGGTCAAAGTACAAAATGACATACATACGTCCAAACATATATATAAATAAATAGTGATGTGCTTGAGCACAAATGGCGCGAGAGCCTAAGACTATACTATTTTTATATGAATGATTTTGACTTCTAACACTGAAGCTACTGAAAATAAGGTCCAGTTTTAAATTTAGCATACAGGGTAAAGGGATTTCAGTGCCATAGTAACAACTCTCTGCAACTGCTTGAATTGAAGGAAAAAAACAACAACAAAACCTAACACGTTATTTAAAAGTTTTCTTTGTGATATTCTTTAGCTAAGTAGTGGTTGTAACACACAATGCTTTGACACAACTGGACATGCACCTACACAGACTTACCTTCGCAGTAGTCTAGTGGACAATGTATTTTCAAGTAAATACTGTTGCGCACAGCTTATAACCATGACAAAGAGCGCATTGACTTACCACCGCCACTAACTCTAATAGAAAAACTGCACCCGCAAAAGAATTCAAAAAGGTAAACAATTCAATTTCTAGGGTGATACGGGTACTGATCGATAAACCAGAGGATTCTGTTTAGTGCAATTTGGAACGGGGTCGATCACATAACTAACACAAAAACGCGATGACATACGTACGTCCATATATATAAATAAATAAACTAGTGGTGCGCTCGAATAGCGCAAATGCATGGCGAGCGAGCAGACTCTTTTTACAGAAAAATAGGACAGAAATTACATCTAACTGTAGTGCACAGTGTAACCCTTTCCATTCTCAGTTAGCATCAGAGAATCTAAAGTCTCTGATCCCAGACTAAACTAACAGAATTACCTGAATAAACTTCGAAAGCAGTGGCAAAGAAGCGCAGCTTGACAAAGACTTCACAATTGTTTCAAGAAGAGAGTAGCTGTAAACTTTTTGGTTGAAACAAAGTTGCGTCTGCAGCAGGATTCTCCGTTAATTGAAAAATACTGGAACTGTGAACGCTTTACCTAACTTACGTAATTAGAAGCGCGGGCGAAAACAGAGGTCTCACGTACCCCATAAACAGATAAATAAACTAGTGGTGCGCTCGAATAGCGCATAATAGCGAAGCGAGCGATGCATGTTCCCTGTAATTGCAGCTACATATAGATAGAGTTATTTATTTTGATGTTGTTAATGTTATGTCTGTCTGTTGTTTCATATAGATTCATTGGTGCTTCTATTCTATACCACAATAAGAATAATGAATTATTTTACCAGCAAAGTTATTGGCTGGTGTTTTAGACAGAATATACAGCTATTTAATTAAAAATGTCATACATCATTACAGTTATAGCTGATGTAAACTTTGTGGTTTAATAAAAATAAAGAGTTTGTTTGGGTACTATAACATATTCAGAGGGAGAGCAGAGTATGTTAAATGGATGTAGATCTTAGACTTAGGTTAATTTTTATAGTTTTACATTAAATTTAACCTGCAATTGTGGAGGAATGTTTCCAGGAATGTTATTTTGAGCTGAATAGAGCGTAGGGATATGTTTATCCTGGCTACAACGACAACATTCCAATGACTTAAATTTCATTTTGGTGCCTGGAAACTTCTCCATACACGTTATGAAGGAATGAATGGATGTCCTCTGATAGATGCCTTTTCCTTCCTCTTGCAGTACAAAAAGTAGTGGGGATATTAGCTTCTTGTTCAGATGGTGTGGCTGCATTTTCAGTGTCTTCAAGAGTAGTTGAGTCTACAGCTGTATAAAGTTGATTGGTACAGTAATCCTCAGGAATAGTCTAATAAATAAATTAGGAACATTTAATGGCTTTTCAAAAAGAAAGATTCTTTACTTTGATACCTGTTTCTGTTTCCTTTTAGCTCTCCTCCTCCTTGCCCTGTCTTTTTCATTTCTTATTTCTCTCCTTACTATTTTTTCTTCTGGAGTTTCTAACGCCCTCAAAGCTCTTGACCGAGCGTTTCTAACGTTTTGTCTACTGGGCATCGCTACTGCGTACGGCGGGTAAACAAAACAAAATGTTGCTAAGAAGGTTACCCGGCCGCGCAAGCGCGTAGGAGAAAGGGTACACACGTACGCCCACGCAAGAACAAAAACAATTTCTAGACCTAAATATATATATATATCGCGAACTCATTAGAGAGTCAGCTCCGCTCGCTTCGCTCGCTTCGCTGAATAAATATAGCGAAATCTCGATTGAGTAACCCCTGAGAGTGTCTCGCTCGCTTCGCTAGCTCGCCAATAAATAAACAAACATCCCCGATTTTCGATTGTGTTACCCCTGTAAGTGTCTCGCTCGCTACGCTCGCTCGCCAATAAATAAATAAACAAACATCCCCGATTTTTTCATTTTTACCCCTGTAAGTGTCTCGCTCGCTACGCTCGCTCGCCAATTAATTCTATTCGCGTGATTCTTCCGATCCGCCGGCGCAATATCTTATGAATCTACTTTACAGTCTGCATTTTGGGTGTGGTGGGTCAGAGATAAACAGAGAATGTGGGAACGCCCAATTTTGGAAAACAGTAGAATCTGTCTGTAAGCCAGTTATGGCGGAAAGCCAGCCGCGAGTTCCTACTGAGTATGAGGTGAGCACATAGCTACTCCCTAGCTGATTAATAGATCGAGTGTTTGACTTACCTAGTTACTAGATCCATTGTTTGTTTATTAGATCCAGTCTTTTTCACTGGCCCACTGTTTGTATAGATAACTTTTACAAAAGGTTTGAAAGAAGGGAAAACACTGCTACCTACACACATGCCAAGTGCTTAGCATAATTTCAAGCATAATTTTTCCAAAAACTGAAATAAAAGAAAGAGATAAATTAAAGTCTGAGCATTCGATAAAACTAGGCATCAGCCAACTGGAAAAATAGAGGGGAATTTATGTCTGAACATGCTCATAAAAATACTAACAAAAAGAGAGGGAAACTAATGTCTGAGCATGCTCACAACAAATGCACTGCAACTGGAAAAAAGAGAGGGTAAAAGGCATGTTCCTGAGCATGCTCTTGAAAATAAACACCAGGTTCTTTTTATGAGCATGCTCAGACATGACTTTCCCTCTCTTTTTTTAGTTGCTAGTGTGTTTTTGAGGATAGTTAGACAAGACTATCCCTCTCTTTTTGCTATAGTTTGTAACTATTTTACTCTAGTCATTTGAAGTCTATAATAGTTTGTTCCATTTGAAGTCTAGTTTGTTCCAGAAATACGGTAAGTTGTGTGTTAATAAGCCATAAGCACAATATATATTTGTTGTAATGTTATTTATCTGCTTAGTTTTTGTTTTGTTTTTTGTTTTTTGTTGTTGTTGCTGTTGTTGTGCTTGTTATCGTTTTATTTAAACTTTCTTACAGTGTGTATTGGATTTGTATTTGGGAGGTATTTGTATGTTTGTGCACTTTTATTAAGTTATGTTTTTTGTAATTTTTTAATGTATATGTTCATGTCTTAGAATTTTTATAAACAATAGCAGGTATCTTCGAAAAGAAAAAGCTTTTTACATTTTTTTTCTTCATTGCATTACCACTACATGAAAAATTTTAACAGTCCAGTTTTCATTCTGTTGATTTACTACTAAAAGCTAGAAACTCTTCCACAGCTATATCTGTAAGCTAAGGTCTTGTACTACCTTATAAATGCTATAGGGATCATGCTAAACAGCTTGCACAATAAAAAAAATACTGACTCGCTTCAATTAAGCAGACTGACTGTATTTTTGCTGAACTTGCTGTTCTGACAGGTCCCTACTTCTTAGCCTTTCTACCAGCTACAGTTGGGTCTCTAGAAGTAAGAATATCTAAGCCACTGATGGCCCCAATATTTAAAATAGCATCCTTTTTTTTTCATTCCTAGAAGTGATGCATGCGGTAAACAGTGAAGATTAAAACATTAACATCGTCGAACCGAAAAACTATATTTTATCAACTACCATATCGTTTTGTTTGTTTTTTCTACTATAGCTCCTTCTGTGCAAAAAGAAAATTGTTCTACTGAACAAAATTGAAAACCTATTTTTTCTGGTGCCTACTGTACATTATTTTAGCACAGGAAGAAACAACACATTCTCTTATTATGTGTTTGGAATATCGTGTAGTTATTGTGTGTTTGTGCCATATTTACGCATTGTACCAGTTGTATGTTTGTGTGTTTGTTTATTTTAAATTTCTCAGCATTGTTTTTTACTATTTCATTTATAAAATATTATTGTATTGTATTTAATCTTTGCGTGAGAAATTGTATGCTTGTGTGTTAGCATGTCATAGAGTTGCTGTTGCTGTTGTTATCATTGCTGATATAGGAATAAATTTGTTTGTGTGTTTGTTTACAAGATATTTGTAGTCTTATATTAGTTTGTGTGTTTTCATGCTCATTTCAATAGCACTTAGTACTGTTTGTTTGTGAGTTTGTTTAATTATCACTTTAATTATATATTTATTTGTTTGTATTTAGAGAGATCTCCATCCTCCAGTCTCACTTCACTGGGAGCACTGCCATACATGGAGTGAGGATGTCCGGCCTCACCAATGTGCAGTACTACATGATAAACTGCTAGTTATGCATTCTAATTATCGCACACTTCACATCTCTACTGACCTTCACTCATGGACTACTACTGATGCACCATATTACAACTCGTCCCTAACTACCTACCAGTCTAAGTTTGTATTGGTTGAACGCACTAACTCTCTGTTGACTAGTACTACTGGTCTAGACTGGAAGCCATCGCTACGTGCCATGCCTACTCGTCGCTCCTTTCCATCATCAGTTAGTGGAGGGTCACCAGAGGTCCTGGTCGTGGCTGGTGGGATTGGCTCACATGATGAGGACTTGGATGTAGTGGAAGTTCTACTCAACGACCATTGGACGACTGCAGACTCACTTCCTTCTTCATGCAATGACATGCGATCAACATTCCATGAAGGCAACTTCTACTTCACAGGAGGAGAAGACAAGGAGAAGATTCTATTTATTTGTAGTGTAGAGTCTATCATAGCATCTGCTAGTAATGGCAGGACAAGAAGACAAACAATATGGAGGACAGTAACCACACTTACTAAGATCTTCGCTATCGTCTCCTATGTATCGAATCTAATCGGCATCAGTTATAATTCTACCATTAGAAGTTACTCCAACAAGACAGAGGAGTGGATTGAGACTACTAGTGAGGGAGATAGACCAGATGGTGTATGTATAGCTACTGCAGTCTTGTCTACTGGTCAGTTGCTGGTTGCTAATCAACATGGAGCATACAAAGGAACTCTGTCAGGTTAGTGATATAAATAGCAGCATCTCTAGACAGCCATCTTGCCTTCAGTGATATTGGCTTCTCTTTAGAATGTCCCATTTATAGATTGTATGGGAAACTAAAGTTAGGTATTAAAACTTGTACTATAGTATAACTAGAATATTATTATTTATTATTGTGTTAATTATGTTAAAACTAAATATTTATTGTATTAATTATGAAATTATAATAAGTAAGGTAATTGATTGTCTTTGCCAAAATTGCAAGTGCTGGAATGCAGCTGCTTCTACTGGCAGCTGCTTCTACTGGCTTAGCTCCAGGCTATAAAACCAGCTGCCCACACTTTGTATTGCTGGAGCCAGCTAATGGTACTGGTGCAGTGTGTGTGGGTTACTTGTATAGTATAACCAATGGGAACTTAATACCTGTAATTAGTGTTTTATTTGCAATATTTTATAATTCCTATTTTATTTATGTTCAATAGCTTTCAAGTATGAAGATGCATACAAACACTTCATTGTTTCCAAAGAAGTGTTGGAGCTTCTGTCTTTAAAGTTTATGTCCCTTGGTCCTCCAAGACAAGGCAAGAGTACAACTCGCAGGAGAATTAAAAAAGAGATCATAGATCTTCTGTCAGCAAAAGAAGAGGAGCAGATTCATGGCAGCACAGGCACAGTACAGTGTTGCTCCAATATGCTAGTCCAAGGCAAGTCTGATCCAACTACAGCTGAAAGAACCACAAAGTGGACCATTGTAAAGAATCTCATTGAGGAAGCTTCTCTACTCTTTCACACTCTCAAAGATAGTTTTCAGATTGAATCCACTTCTGAGGCTACAGCTGATTCCCATAGAGGTAGTGACACCAGGGCAGAGGTCAGTCAGGCTAGCAGTACAGGACAGTCTCACTCTGTGGAAGAGCCACCCCAACCTTCATTATTACAGAAGACAGCTCATGACCAACCAGCTGATCAGGCAGTATCATCACCAAATTATTCTGAAATAGCTGCCATATTCGAAACAGTATCCAAACAACCACACTTTGCAGAAAATGTGAGGCACTCTTTTAAAGCATTTTTAAGAATGGAGGACACCGGAGGTCAGCCTGAGCTGATGGACATGCTACCAGCACTCACCATAGGACCTGGCCTCTACTTGCTGTTCTTTAGCTACAAGTTCCAACTAGATGAGGAGTATCGGGTCTTTTATCAGAGAGCTTCAGGAGGGACAACTGCACCAGAGAAATCTGAGTTTACTCTGCAAGAGATGCTTTTGCGTACTCTGGCCAGTATATCTTGCTTCAGTTCCTCCACCCATCTTCAACCTCTACCAGGACCAGACAACTCAGCCATTGGTGAGATACTGGAGTCCTCCAAGTCAGTAGTGTATATCGTGGGTACTCACAAAGACAAGGTTTCTGAGGAAGTCATTGCTACAGTCGACTCACAGCTTCAAAAAGTGATTCGAGACACTGACTCCTACAAAAAAGGCATAGTTCAGTTCTGCTCAAAAGACAAGCTTGTTGTTTCTTTAGACAACATGGGAGGCGAAGTAGAAGAGATCCACCACTTGCATCAGCTACTGGAGAATGCCATGGAGAAACACTTTAATAAGCTGAAAATTCCAGCTGTGTGGCTTCTGTTCAGCTTGTGTCTTCGCATGAGAGAAGTGAGGACAGCCAGCCTGGAGACCTGCTTGGCCTTGTCCCATGCCTTCAATATGACACCCTACGAGATCAAAGCAGCTCTGTGGTTTCTTCACCACCATGCTGGTGTTCTGATGTACTTCCCCACTGTGCCTGGTTTGGAGGACCTGGTCATCATTGACATCCAGGTAGTGTATGACAGTATCACTGGTGTCATTCTTAAAGCCATGAGCTTTGATAGCATAGGTCAAGCCACATCCGAGAGATTCAGGAAGACAGGTCGATTCTCTATGACAGATTTGAAGACTGCTACAGCTGACATTTCAGGACATCTGATTCCACCAGAGCAACTGGTAGCTTTGCTTGCATATCTTCACTTGATAGCTGAGATTGTGTTAGTCGAATCTTCTGATACTAACTCAGTTTTAGAAGAGGAGAAAGAATACATCATGCCTTGTGTGTTAGAAAACACTAGTGCAAAAGAACTTGACCAATTCCACAAAGAATCTTGTAGCTCAAGTTTCGTGGAGCCTCTCTTGATATACTTCAGTAGTGGGTTTACTCCTATGGGACTCTTTCCTGCTGCAATGGCATGTCTCGTATCCAACAAGTCCTTCACTTTCATTGGAGAAGGAGTCAAGAAAAACATGGTGCACTTTATGTATGGATCTAAACGAATTCGTGTAACATTTACATCTCGATGCAAATATTTTGAAGTCGTAGTTTCGTGTGATCCTACTTTCCAAGACTCCATTCACCATGAATGTGCTGCTCTAAAACAAGAAATAGAAGACACTCTAAAGAAAGCTAGTTCCAGAATGAACTACAACAGCTCCATGGACTACCAGTTTGCCTTTGACTGTCGCTCACATGAAGGAGGGAATCATCTCGGGATAGTTCATGAAGTCGAGTCCATTCCTTCAGCCATGACATGTGTCAACAATTCCCAAGGAATTGCACTTCAGAATAGACACCTCATTTGGTATGGACAGGTATGTAGAAATAGACTAAATATTCTAACTTGCAATAACTAACAATTATTTTATTTTGTTTAGAAATATGAGAAGAAAGATCCTGTCATAGAGGTCTTTGAAAGTAAGTCAAGTTATTGTTTTTATTTGGTTTTATTATAAATGTTATATTAATAGGTGGCAATAACTTCAGTATATTTCTGAGTGTGTATCCTGACTTGGTGCACTCAGTGAAGCCTTGTGTTATGACAGTAGCTGATCACTGCTACAGTATTGGACTCATATCACAATATACCTATGACCAACTTCGTGAGCGTAAAGACCTGATTGACGAAGACAGAGCAAGGACTCTTTTGGACAACATTCGTAGAGTCTTTTCATCGAGACCCTCAGCTCTCAAGGAGTTTGTTACTGTATTGTTCCAAACAGGAGAATGTAATCATTTAGCAGATAAAATACATCGACAGCTCCAGTAAGTGTATTGTTATTATTGTAGTATTTGAATTATTGTATTGTTTGTGTAATAGAATTGTAGAATGAAGTCTGACAAAGTTACTTGGACATACATTTGAAAACACTCATTGTATTGCACTTTCCATTTTTTTATATATCATATCCCATATTTCAAATTTACACATTGTAATTTTATTTACTTTTAAATAAATTTTCATTAAAGAATGCTTAACATTGTGTTACAAAATATTATAGTATGTGATTGTCAAGTAGTTTGATATTAGTTACCAATATGGTCGCTTGTAGTCTGGTGTAGCCAGACCCTTTACCAACCACCACCCTGTATTATTGTATGGCACTTATTGGTACTTTATTGAACCACTTGTAGAAAGGGTCAGGAGACATGGCCATACCATGGCGGTTAACTACCATTAGCAAATTACTGTGGATGGCCCTCCTAAATAAAAAATCGAAATTCCAACACTGTCAGCCTACTGTTTCAAAGGAAAAGACCCGGCAACAACAGAGTCTAATATTCAACGAACCAGCTTACTTTCTAGTTACCATACTATTGCTGTTGAGCTTGTAGTCAGGTTTGTGGCAGTGATTTTGGAGGCTTTCTTTACTCAATTCTATGTGGAAATTACTATCACTTTAAAAGTACTGCCACGCCCCTTTACAGAATGAGAAGAAATAGAATAATGGTAGGTTTATAAGCCTTTGCAGAGTTCTTTCCATACCACCAAAAAACAAACTTTTTGTCACCCGCACTTTATTCTGTATTTTATGTCTGTGAGACAGTCCAATACTAGTAGCCCCACCTCCAGATTGCGGTTCCATTGTTTCAGTTCAGCGCTGCCGCAGAATTCGCCTGTACATCAACTTAACAAAATGAAGGGCCTATTTCTCTGCGCAAGTTTAAGGTGTATTCTTTTAGTATTTTACTGCTGGAGTATCGCAAATACAGAAAAATAGCTTAAGAAAATAAGTGAAAAACTTTACTGAGTCTGTCCTTCCAAAATAAGTTTAGTTGAAGATTGGCTGTTTCTTTATTAGTAGTTAGACATAAATAATAGTCTTCTAGCAAGTTCTTCCAGAGAGGGCTATGGTGAAGAAAGAGCTGGGGTTATAATGGAGTATTTTTACAACCTCAAAAGTGTTTGTAAGTGTTTGTTTCTGTATGGAATGTGGTCTGATAATGAAGTAGCCTCTCTTCTGTGAGACTAACAATGAGACAGCCTATGTCCTGTGATGCTGCTGCAATTTGTAGCTCGCTAGTTTTCATCTTCACTGTACATGAACTTCCATTGTTGAAGGAGCAAGTTTTGTGGCACAGCCGTGTGGGATGATGTCCCCTTTAGTGAGAAAAAGATACAAATTGGAGGCATTCACACCAGTAATCAATATAATCAATTGATACAATTATACTGCATAAAATGCTAGCAAATGAGTGCCTTTAATGTCTGTGTTTATAGCTATGTGTTGTGTTGTTGTTTTTTGACAGCACATGCTCATATCTCAGCTGCAACCGTAGGTACCACGCCTTCAACTGGTAAGTTATTTGAGCTTCTCAAAGAAACTCTTCTTGAATATAGCTTAATGTATAAGCAATCCCAAATATACAATTGTGATGAATCAGGAATGCCCCTTGAGCTTAAACTCCCTCGTGTTATTGCAGCTAGGGGTGCCAAAAAGATTCAACAGGCAACAAAACATAAATTACTATTCTTGGCTGTTGCAGTGCTACTGGTCAGACCATTCCACCCATGGTTGTATTTACAGAAAAGCATTTTAATCCTGATCTCTGCGCTGGTGATGTTCCTGGAACATTGTACGGCATGTCTGATTCTGGCTGGATTGACCAAAAGCTCTTTTCTAATCATGTTTTACGACATGTGGTATCAAGTCGCCCACTATTGTTGATGCTAGATGATCATTCCTCACATTACATGCTAGAACTCATCAAATCTGCTGCAGAAATGATGTAATTATTGTCAGATTGTTCGTCCTGCCACTTGTCAGACTGTCTTGCCTATTAATTCAGCTCCTGTCACTTTGTGGGCTGGGTTGAGGAATCTGGACGAGTCACAGTCCTCAACTCTAGCTCGCACCTGGAGACAGCAAAGTTAGTTGCTGCCACCAGAGTCAAGGCTTGCTTCTCTAACTCCCAGCCTGCTGTAACCCACCCTTGGGTTGAGTTGAAAGAGTTAATTAAATCTTAATTTAAAACTTGAGAAAGCACACACAAAGAATTGAATGTATAACCCAAAACTCAACTACTCAAAAACACAAAAACCACACCTACAAGTCACATGAAAGGCTGCAAAGTTCCTGCTCTGCCACACACAAGCTAACACACAAACATTTACAACACCAATTAACTTGTGACTTACACAACTCAGACAAACAATTTGTAACATGATACAGCATATAACACAACCACACATACATACATAAATGTTCTCTTGCCCTTCATTCTTCATGTGGGCACTTCTTCATGTGGGCTGGCCCACACACTTGTCAGACTGTCCATCCTAATCAATTCTGTTCCTGTCACTTGTCAGACTGTCTGTCCTATCTGTCTGGACATGCTTATATAGCTTTCAGCATTTAGCGAGGTTTCTGATGTTAAATTATTGATTTTTATTATATTTATTTATTTATTATGTATTTATTATATGTGTATTAATATTCCTTTATTTTATCATATATATTTACTAATAATTTATTTATTCATTTGTTGTTGTATTAAATTTATTTTATTTTTCACATCGTATAGCTATATTATTATTTTTCTCCCCTCCCTCAAAATTTATTTCCCCCATCCCTCCCCCTAAACATAGCAAAAAGTTCAGTATGAATCCTTGTAATGTGCTTTCTTATAACCACTTGTCCATCAGTTCCTTTAAACGCATGTTCCAGTTGTCCGAGTCCCCTTCCTGTCAAGTCTACATTGGTCAATTGACTGACTGTCCTTTCTCTTGACTCAGCACTTGTTTAAGTCCATCCTGTTAATAAATCAACTATTGTATAACTCATGACATTTATCAAAACTAATAATTGGATCACTGACTGATTAATTTCAAAATAAGTCACAAGTTAATGCCTAATGGTGATGCACAGAATTGTTTGATGTAGAGTATAAGATATCACACACACACACATACACACGCACATATGCACACACATACACACACACACACTGTTGCTATCTTGAATGGTCAATGTTCTTGTCTCCCCCTGCAGGTAATGCTGTTTTGTGGCAAAGTCAGCCACCCATGCCAGACTCGGAAAGAAGAGCTTCATCTGGTACTAACAGCTTCACTTCACATCCATTGCAGATGAGATAAATAGACTTTTAAAAGTGTGAAACTCTAGATGTTGCAATGAACTGAAATGCCTTCTCTCTTGTACAGTGTAACTATGCCATTGTTAGAAACATGTGAACTGACAGTAATAGGCAGTTTACGATTAGTTTAAACAATTTATGTGTTTGTGTTTGACTTCAATGCATTTCGGATCGTAACTTTTGTTGGTGGTACCCCAATCCCCTATTGTCACATGGTAATCACCTGAGCAAATAATTTCTTGCTGCCTGCGGTAGTTTTGCTTTGTTCTTGGTGGGTTTACTGAATTGGAGTTCCCCATTGAGACTAGCAGTTAGGTGAGTGTCTCTTGCTCGTTCAGCCTCTTCTATGAAGAAGCATTTATGTCTATCATTTCATTACATGAACTACATATCTACTTGCATGAGCAACTTATTGACTTGCATGTGCTTCATATCGACTTTTTGATACTACACCAATTTAAACCATGCAAAAAATGTGTTATACTTATGTGAAACCAAGTATGTATAACTAAGTTATACTAGTAGTATACATATCCTATGTAAAATGTTTACTTGTGGTGTATAACAGAAGTATACTCCACATTAGACTGCCCAATGTATTCTTAGTGTGTAACAGCATCATTTAGTAGCTATACACATTAGGTGAAACATTGGACTTGAACATCATTTAGTATACACACCAGGATAAAACATTGGACTTAAGCATCATTTAGTATAACTTTGGTTAAGTTTTAATTAACAATTGTGGCCTATTATAATAATAATTTAGGAAATGTAAACCAGTATTAAGGATAGCTATACTTGCTCATTGTTAATTCCCTCTTCAAATTGTATATCATCATCACTTTCCTGAAAACTGTTGTCACCATTTTTTAACATTCATCTATGAAATCACAGTCTTCCTCACTACTGTGGTCATCAAAGTTAAAAGGCACTACATGTTTCTTCTAACTTGTAGTGGTAGGGCAATAAAATCTATGATGATGAACATACCAAGTAGATTTGAAATGTAGCGTTCACAGTGTCTGTAATATACTGTTTCATGCTTCCGAACTGTTTCCATCCTTTTTGAATTACTAGTAGTGGAATGATCACAGCTAGTGTTGCCAGCGATACAAGCTCCAGTCCTGAGTTCTCTACACAACCACTGCCGCCTGTCATTGAGTTCTGAGAAGAACTGGCAGAAAGGCTGCCCGCCAATGAGTACTGAGAACTAGCGACATGCTTGCTAACTTGACTAAATCGCTTAAGCTTCCACTACGCTCCATCTCTCTCGATCCCTTTTGTGCGCTCAACAGCCACACGTAACCCCCACACGCCCCCTTCCCCACCCCAATTTGTTCATAGAAACGTTTCTCCAACACGTCAGAGTAAATGGTAGGATTGTATTACTAGTTAAATACAACTTAAGTACTATCGGCATGACGACTCAAGGCAGCACTAAGAGGTCACTAACTGAAGAAACCTTGAGTACTATGTTAGTTAGTCAACTTTATTCTGAAAATGTCGTCTTCTTGTAAGCTAGTATAACATATTCCCAATGCCATTGACAAAATCTATTCCATAAAAATAAAATACTGTAAATTTCCAGTATGAAGAATCTCTTAAAGAGTTGGACTATGACAGTGTCAGTGATAGGTTTAGTTGTCCTCAATACTCCAGTAGATTTTCCTTCAAACAACGATTTATGCAATCTCTTCTACTCCATAGATTCACTTAAAAGTTGAAACAATAATACATGTACTAATATTTACTGTTTCCCATATCTTAACTCACCTCTTCTACATCTGCAGAGTCATCACAATATAGGATATATTTTAAGACACTGACAACAAATCCAGCAGTAATTATGAGCATTCATATTATACTTATCATAAAAGCAGTAGATATAATACATACACACATACAGCTGATGCTAAATGTACTCACTACAACCTACAGCTGCATTTTCAACTCTCTTGTGTAGTGTGCTACTTTTAAGTTCAAAACACACTCAAAAAACAAACAAACAAACTGAAACTAAACACAAAGACCACCAAAAAATATTATCAGTAATCTCCCCACTTACCTCCTTACAATCAACTGAAATGCACAAAATATAGTGAAATGTACACAAAGCGTAACTTGCTTTAGTTGACATCTCTGAAGATGAAATCATCCATGTATCCGTGTACCCACCTCAGTCTAAGATGTGTACACTGATGACATGAAGATGAGAAGTACACCAGCAGATCATAGCCAACAGCAATAACTGTCACAATGCAATGTTTACACACATTCACGTGTCTCCATACAATGAGTTCTTGAAATACCAACACAATTTCCAGTAATCATTCTGCTTGCAGCATAACACGAAGCATGTCATGCCTGCCTCCTGCAACATACACACACACACACGTCAAACTCACACACAGTTTTGGTAGACATGGTACAACTGCCATTCCTCTAATCGTTGCACATGGGCAATGGGCCCCTTGTACAAATTCTAAGTAGTTGGCTTTCCAACCAGTTTGACCAAGTTTTCGTCTAATAATCTGCTTCATAGTCGTAACGTCACCATTTTCATGTAACTAAAGACGAGTATCTCACAGTTCACTGGATCTAAAAATCAAGAGCATAGAAATACTCGGCCTTTTTTTACTCATTAGACGTATTCTCTCTCTTTAACTGGCTTTTAAAAATAACACAAGAAAAAAAGAAGTTTGGCTATCACCAGGAATCAAACATGAGACCACTAGGGGATTCTCTGGCATTTCTAAGTGGTCTGGCCAGGAATTGAGTGGGTGTAAGAGGTGTGACATACCAAACCACAGTAAACAACATCTGAAGCATATAGTAGTGCTGACATTGTTCGAAGTGCATCTATTGCGTATTTATCCCAAGCATCTTAGCTTAGCCCGAGTATTGGTAGCTTCTTTAGAAGCCATTCTGACTACCAGTGGCCCTTGACAACCAACAAGCGGCACTTAGAAGCTCCAAAAAAAAAACGGCGAGTTTTTTTAATTATGCATATACGGTAAAGGGGATTCAATGCCATGGTAACCACTCCCCACAACTGTTTGAATTGGAAAAAAACAAAAAAACAAAACAAAAAAAACAAGTAACATTTTCTTTGTGGTATTCATAATAGTAGCTGTAACCCACAATACTTTCACACAACTGGATATACAATCTACACAAGACTTACCTTCGTGGTTAGTCTAGTGGACAATGAATATTCAAGTAAATACTGTTGCTTAGGGCTTATATGTAGCTATGACAAATAGTGTATTAACTTACCACCGCCACTAACTCACATAGAAATGGTATACTCAGGCAAGTTTTTTAGTTCAAACTGCACCGCATTTCTAGTATGATACGGGGTATGATCTCTAAACCAGAGGGTTCAGTTTAGTGAAGTTCGGATGAAGACAAAGATTTTGTAGTGTCACAAGTGTCTTCATTATGATCAGATCTTCACTTTTCATTTGTATTCAATACTTTACAAATGAAGAGTTAATGTGTGTGCAGTGTATGTATGTGTGTGTATGTATATGTGTGTGCAGTATGTGTATGTATGTGTGTGTATATGTGTGTGTGTGTGTATCCCCAGCCACACATACAAAATGTTTCAAAGGATTATGAAGTGACAAGAGTTCGAAAAGTTCAGACTCCAAGTCCGTTCCCTATATATTTCAGGTAGTCTAAGTGTGCATCAAATGGAAATATCCATAAGCCAAATACAATATGAGTAATAAATACAGTAATCACTAAAAGACATTGGGGCTCACGGGGGCTCACGTGAGCCCCCCTTTTGAAATATGATGCATGCTTAGTCAATATTATTAATGCATATTTTTATACATTAGTTGGTTATTTCATACAATCTGAATGCATTAATTCTATAAACATCATCCTTTCAGTATAGTAAGTCAATTGACACATATATGTTTGATAAGTGTTAATTGTCACACTTACCACAATATCACTTGGGCAGCTTACACTGAAAACTAAAAGCAGCTGGAACTGCTGTCAGCTTAAACTTCTTGTAAGAAAGAGGGACTCAAAGGACATTCGATTTTTTTTCAAGAAACCAGCCACCAACATTGGTAAAATATATTATAGGAAAATATAGCTGGCAATAATGTGGTGTGCTTTTGATTCTAGAAACCAAACCTACTGATATACAAACTGTTCTACCCGAGAATGAGGAATTAACATGTAATCCAATAGTGACCACTAACAGTGCAGAGGAACACTGTCTCTCTGATATGCCCTTACAGACTGAGGGTTCAAATGCAGGTATTTTTTATATTCAACCTAGAGCAGCCGTATATTCTCTCTCTTCTGAACCTTCTACTAGCAATCCAAATTCATCAATGGAAGGTACTATAATATCTAACCCGTGTTATGATTTTGGGAACATTTTCTTGTCATCTTTTTCTACAAAAGATTCTCTTCAAGTTGTAAAAAATCTTTCTAGTGATGAAAAATACTCCTACCTTTATAATCATGTTTTACCCCCCTCAACATTGCCAACTACATTGCTTCATGGTAAAAATCGTCGCTTTAATACGAGTTAGATAGAGCGATATCCTTGGGTACTGTACAGCCCAAAATTAGATGCAATAATGTGTGGCCCTTGTTCTATTCTGCTTACAACTGATAAAAGAGAAGATAAAGGCTTTTCTTGTGAATAAACCTTTCAATAACTAGGAAAAGCTCAATAACACTTTATCTAACCATTCACAACTGAAATACCATTTGGATTCTGTACTAGCAGCTGACACATTGAGAAGTACAGTACTAAATCCCAAGCAAAGAATTGATGTTGCTACAAATTCAATAGTTCAAAGCCAGATGACTGAGAATACACATATTCTTCAACAAATAGTTTGTGGTGTCATTTACTTAGCTAAGCAGGGTATACCTTTCCATAATGATGTTGAAAAGATTAGCTCACCAAAAAATCCAGGAAATTTTTTAGCATTGCTAAAAAGCTATGCTGAGACAGATGAGATATTGTACAATCATCTATATAGCCCCAAGTTAAGGAATGCTACTTATCTCTCTCCTACGACTCAAAATGATATTATTAACATCATTGGCTATGATATGCTTCCTGCTGGTATTGTTGAAAAAGTAAAGGTAGCTAAATTTTTTTCAGTTTTAGCTGATGAAGTTTCCAGCCATAATATTGAACATTTGGCTATATGTTTGCGTTATGTTGATGCCAATAATGATATTTGTGAAGATTTTGTTACTTTCATAAAGTTAGAAGAGTACGTGCCATTGACATATATGAAGCTATTACTGGTTGTTTGGAAGAACTTGGACTGTCTTTAAACAACCTGAGAGGTCAGGGATATGATGGGGCTTCAACGATGAGTGGGGAGAGGTCAGGTGTACAGAAAAGGATACGAGAGAAGCAGCCTAAAGCAATTTATACTCATTGTGCTGGGCATTCCTTTAATTTAGCTATTTTGAGTTCTTGTACTTTGCCTCCTATCAGAAACTGCATTGATCAGGTTAAAAGTATTACACTCTGGATAAAAAATTCTCCTAAACGGGATGCTCTTTTGAAAGCGGTTGTTAATATTACTGGTAATAAGCACAACAGTGGTACTTCTCGCACACCATTGTTGAATGTATGCATTACACGCTGGGTAGAAAATATTGAAGGTTGGGAGAGGTTTACACTCTGTCATCCATTTTTGGTAAAGATGTGTGAAGTTATTCTCTATGGGGATACTCAGTTACAGTTGTACAATGATGGATGGTCAGCAGAAGATAAAAAGAATGCTTTGGCGTATCTAAAGATTTTGGAATCTTTTCAGTTCATATTTTCTCTGGTTACCCAGCAACGTACACTATTAGTGTACATGAAAGAGGCTGTGGTTAAACTTCAAGGGAAAAAACAGGATATTGTGACAGGTATAGCACTAGTACAAGATTGTATTAAGGAACTGAAGGATTTGAGGAGTGACATACAAAATTATTCTGAACGCATCTTTCAGCTTAGTTGCCGATTAGCTGCAAGGTCTGATGTGTCTGTTACAGTACCACGTATTTGCCAAAGACAGCAACATCGCATGAATCAGCAGAGTGATTCTCCAGAAGAGTATTACAAGACCACTATAACTATTCCTTTTTTAGATCAGCTGATCAGCGATCTTAGCTGTCGATTTGACAGGCATGCAAAGCAAGCTGCTTCCTTGCAAGGTTTATTACCTACATTTATAACTAAGTCATCTTCTCCTTCTGATATAAAAGATGCTGTTGAATTTTATTCAGAAGATTTGCCTAATGCAGATATTGTGGATGAGGAGTTTTATCGATGGAAACACAAGTGGCTCTTGATCCCATCCCAAAATAGACCCCATACACTACATGAGGTTCTCCAGCAATGCAGTGAGCATGGTTTTCTATATTTGTTTACACTCCTGAAATTATTTGCTACTATTCCGCTGAGTTCATGCTCTTGTGAGCGATCTGCATCAGCTTTAAAGAGGCTGAACTCATACTTGAGATGCACCCAGACAGAAGAACGATTGAGTTATCTTGCTCTAATACATATGAACTATGAAACTAGCATTGATGTTAATGAAGTATGTAAATCTTTTTTAGAGAAAAATCCAAGACGAATGCAATCAGTTAGTTTGCTGTAAAGCTAACAATATTATAACTATTTTTTGGTTGTTTGATAATATTTTACAATTAAAAATATACTTTGGTTTTATTGATTTGGCTTAATATAAATTAGATAGCTAAATAACAAAATGAGTGGGTAGCTAAAGCTAAAATTGAAATGAACAAACAATAGGAAATAGCGTACGAAATTAATTTATGCATTTGTTTCCATCAAAAGGGCACATTCTCTTCCATGTAGTCCAATTGGCAGCCATGCCCGTGAGCCCCCCCTTTGAAATTTCTGGCTACGGGCCTGGTCATTCTAGAGTTCTCACCTCTAGTTGCATTGAAGTCCAGGAGTCATCAGCACTCGTGTAGACCAGTGGAGCTCACCACAATATACACCTCCCACTTCACATTCCTACATTGAAAGTGTACACCATAAGTAAAATTAGCTCAACATAATTCAAGATTCTTGGATTTGTGTTTTCGTGCTTGTAATTCTAACATATGTAGACTTTTTTTAAAAGCAAAATAGGCTAGTTTAGTACAGTATGAGCGGGTGTAAGGCGCCCAGGATAGAAACGATTAATCAAGCGACAATCGAAGGACCAGCTATCTAACACACTACTCAATTCTAAGGCCTAGCTATCACCTAAGAACTAAGCTATGCACCAGACAGCACTTCTGTCACTACTAAAGGTCAGTCAATCTAGACACAACAACTACTACAATGACTAGAACACTAACTGAACTAAGTAGCAAGACAGAGATCTCTACTAGCGAGGGAGCAGAGATCTTGCACTCGAACTATGACTGTACAAGGACAGCTAGGAGAGAGAGAAGACAACTGTGACTTTCACAACTGTAATAATACTACAAATCAAGAACTACATTACAAGAGTATATGAAGGGAGTGGTTAGAACCAAAGTAAACAGTGGGTTTGTATGAGTTAAGTTTAGAATGGAATGCATGGGAAAGAACAAGGTCTAAGTCTATAATTGAATGATGCTTGGAAGTGTATTGGAGTTTCTATAGGTGATAATGGATGAGGGTTTGTGTAATGCAGAAGTCATATATGGGCTTGTTAACTGGTTGGCTGTGGCTGTGTGAACACAGTATAAGTTGTTAAAATTTACAACTTCCATATTATACTAGTGGTGTGCTTGAGCACAAATGGCGAGCGAGCCTGATAGTTAGGTAACATAAAATGTTACTATTTTTAGCTTACTTCATGCAAACACTATAATAGCAGTTATGATATTTGATTTCAGCAAACAAATACAAAATCATACTATTTTTATATGAATGATTTAACACTGAAGCTACTGAAAATAAGGTCCAGTTTTTAAATTTCGCATACAAGGTAAAGGGACTTCAGTGCCATAGTAACAACTCTCAATTGAAGGAAAAAAACAACAACAAAACAATACACGTTATTTAAAAGTTTTCTTTGTAATATTCTTTAGCTAAGTAGTGGTTGTAACACACAATACTTTGACACAACTGGACATGCACCTACACAGACTTACCTTCGCAGTAGTCTAGTGGACAATGTATTTTCAAGTAACTGTTGCACACGGCTTATAACCATGACAAAGAGCGCATTGACTTACCACCGCCACTAACTCGTGGTAACACTGAAGCTACTGAAAATAAGGTCCAGTTTTTAATTTTCACATACACGGTAAAGGGATTTCAGTGCCATAGTAACAACTCTCTGCAACTGCTTGGAAGGAAAAAAACAACAACAAAACAATACACTTTATTTAAAAGTTTACTTTGTGATATTCATTAGCTAAGTAGTGGTTATAAGACACAATGCTTTGACACAACTGGACATGCACCTACACAGACTTACCTTCGCAGTAGTCTAGTGGACAATGTATTTTCAAGTAAATACTGTTCCGCACGGCTTATAACCATGACAAAGAGCGCATTGACTTACCACCGCCACTAACTCGAATAGAAATGGAAGTCCCTTAAGTTTTAAAGGTTTAACTGCACCCGCAAAAGAATTCAAAACGGGTAAACAAATCAATTTCTAGGGTGATACGGGTACTGATCGATAAACCAGAGGATTCTGTTTAGTGCAATTTGGGACGGGGTCGAACACATAACTAACACAAAAACGCGAGGGTCAAAGTACAAAATGACATACGTACGTCCATATATATAAATAAATAAATAAATAAATAAACAAACATCCCCGATTTTCGATTGTGTTACCCCTGTAAGTGTCTCGCTCGCTACGCTCGCTCGCCAATAATATTATATTTATATTAACTACCACAAAACTTTATGAAAAATGTCTCCAGACAGTCAAAATAATATCTGGGATGTGTGTGTGCATATGTGGATGACAGGGTGTGGGTGGGGTGAAGGGAGGCAAAGTACTTCCCCCGTCTAGCTCAAGTGCAGTGGAGGGAGATCCCCTATTCCAAATAATCTTCCACACACCTGGACACTGAAAAGCCACAAAAACTTTGAGTGATGAAATCACGAAGAAAGCAATTTCATCTGATCATTTCCTTAGCCACAAAATATATGATTACTGCTCAGTGTCATAATTTAGTAGCAGAAGAGAATACAAGCTATGAATCCTCAATGCACTTGCCACAGTCGGTCTTACACTGCTCATGTGGAAAGAAGTTTCTCACAAATGAAGCAAATTAAATTAGACAAAGAATTAGGTTAGCCTGCTTTAATTCACCAGAACAGTTATCTAATTGATATTTGAAATTTAAAAAAACAACTAATTTCATATCTCAATGTGTGCTATTTTTTGCTTTTAAATATTGAGTACAATTAATTTTAAGACGTCTTTAAGGGGAAGGGTGATAAACTAGATTTAAGAAGATGTACCAAGAGCTCCCTCCCCCCCACAAACTCCACTATGGTAATTATACATGCAATAATTGGAAGCAAGCGAGACACTATCAGGGGTAACACAATTAATATTTGTTTGTTTATATATAAGTACTTGAACACAAATGGCGAGCGAACCTAAACTACACTATTGTTAAATGATTGATTTTTACTTTTAATATTGTCGAGTTTGTAAATTACGTATATATGGTATAGTCATTCAATGCCATAGTAACCACTTCCGCAACTGTTCGTATATTATGCTTGGACATATGTATGTAATTTTTGTACTTTGACTCTCACGTTTTTTGTGTTCGCTCGTTACCTTGGTTAATATGCTGTTTGTCATCGCTGTTCGTACTTGAAAATCCATTGCCCAACAAGTCAAGCCATCGAGAGACTACAATGTAAATCATGTGTTGATAAACGAGTGCATGTGAGAGTGTTGTGTGTTACATGTGCTGACTAGCTAAGAACAAGTAATATTTGCTGCTTTTTGTGTTAAGCTTCTTGGGTTCCTTCCTGTTTCTTTTGTTAGTAAGCAAGCCTTATATAGAGTTAGGATTTACACGGCGCAATAATTCCTTGGAAAAGCTTCTTATTTTTTTTAAGTCCCAAAATTGCCGTGTATGGTCTCGTACGCTAATTTAAAAAAGTCAGCCATGTAAATTGTTTGAACAAACTGTGCATGATGATTTTATATTTAAGATGAATTTTACCCTTTCACCTTGTATGTCAAAATTTTTAACTGAAGCACATTACAAGAACAATGCCTTTCCCCCTAGGACTGTATATGAGTGGGTGTGTATGATTGTGTGCTTGCGTACTTGAGCTACAGCAGAAGGAAGGGCGTGTATGGTCAGTGAAACTACACCACCTCTTCATCATACAAAAAACATTGTGTACTGGTTATAAATTATGTACAGATAAGCTTACAAGTACAAGAAACAAAACAAAAACAAAACAAATGAAACACCAAAAGTGTGAACCCTCAGTGCTATTAAACATTACCTAGCTATTACAATATAATCTCCTTAAAAAAAACATAGCAATCTGTTAGCTATTATAATGAGGCATCAATATAGCTCAAGCAATGAAAACAGTACATGGAAATGCTGTCTTCATAAGAGAAGCTAAACTAGACAGAACACGCACTGTTATTATTTTTCAACATGAAACTTCACTTCTTTCAAATTCGTCGGTTAACTTCCCTGAGCATAAAGCAAACTACACTGCAGGCTGCAAGAGATTGCTCACAAACTTCACTTCTTTCAAATTCGTCGGTTAACTTCCCTGAGCATAAAGCAAACTACACTGCAGGCTGCAAGAAATTGCTCACGTGATTATGACGTGACACTACCCAGCTGGTCCCAATGTGGAGCTGAAAGTTTCATGTTTTATCAACAATTAGCCCTCAAATTAAAAAAAAATTGCACAATAAAAGGTCCTAAATCTTCTTTCTGAATAAGTTCATACCTAAATCAATGGTTAATTGTCAGTAATCTCCAAAATCAGAGCATGACAGATAGATAGGGCAACTACTACAACCCTCTCTTGCATGCGCGCTGAGGGTTAACAAACAAACAAACAAACAAACAAACAAATAACAACCAACATTGTTTGTCGAAAAAATTAGCAAATTAACTGTCTACCAGTCCCAAATCCACATCGTGACTTATAAGACCTGCAACTACCTCTATGAGGTCATGAGACTTGCATTTGGTAAAGGTCATCAATACTACACTGTATCATGCACAAGTTGCTAATGGCCTTAGTGGTTGTCATGGCTCCTATGACTTGTCCTAGTCTTATTCTATGAACTGCATGTAAAAAATGGCCATTTTTCTTCCCATCACTGCACGTCTGAATACTGGAAGCCAATATATTTGGCCAACGGAAGAAAATTCTTGTTTCCTATTCTCACAACATCAGCTGAAAAAGACACAAATGTTTCATAGTGACATTAGAAATAGGGGAAAGAACATACTTTTACTTCAGAAAAAGCATATGATGACTAAGCTATCAGAGTGTCATACAGGATTCTGCGGTGCTGGACTTAGCCACACACATTTTTTAAATCCACATTGCTTTGATGGACATGCCTATGTGAAAGTGTATGTACCTTACACTGAACTGTGTTTTGTCACATAATTCAAGCTTACAGCTGTTGTAGCTACTTACTAAACTAGTGGTGCGCTCGAATAGCGCAAAATAGCGAAGCGAGCGATGCATGTTCCCTGTAATTGCAGCTATAGATACAGTTATTTATTTTGATGTTGTTAATGTTATGTCTGTCTGTTGCTTCATATAGATTCATTGGTGCTTCTATTCTATACCACTGTATGATGAAGGCTATAAAATTTAGGCTATGTATAATAAAGTTTAAATGTTATACTTTTTGTGGTAAAACAAGAGTAATGAATTATTTTATTATTTATTTTATTAATGTAATTCGCAATCAGCTACATAGTATTGCTTTATATAATAAAGTTTAAATGTTATATTATTTTTGATAATATAAGAATAATGAATTATTTTACCAGCAAAGTTATTGGCTGGTGTTTTAGACAGAATATACAGCTATTTAATTTAAAATGTCATACATCATTACAGTTATAGCTGATGTAAACTTTGTGGTTTAATAAAAATAAAAAATAAAAGAGTTTGTTTGGGTACTACAACATATTCAGTGGGAGAGCAGAGTATGTTAAATGGATGTAGATCTTAGACTACATAGTTTAATAATAGAGTTAGGTTAATTTTTATAGTTTTACATTAAATTTAACCTGCAATTGTGGAGGAATGTTTCCAGGATGCATGTTATTTTGAGCTGAATAGAGCTTAGGGATATGTTTATCCCGGCTACATCGACAACATTCCATGAATGACTTAAATTGCATTTTGGTGCCTGGAAACTTCTCCATACACGTTATGCAGACTGGGATAGTAATCGATGAGATTTTAGCATGAAAATTACGCATTGCTGTGTGAACTTGAGGATCATCAAATGCTGGAATAATATGGTGCAATGGAACCTGGGGATGTTGTCTTGACCTGTTCCCCCTAACTTGAGACAATCTAGTCTCCCGTTGAAGTGGTGTTTCATCAGCCAATCTCTGCTGTTGGTTAGTTGACAACTGCTCTAATCTAGAGGAATTTTGTAATGAAGATTCATTTGCTGTTCTCAACAGTTGGTTAGTGGACAAACAGTGGAGCCTGTGATCTCTTTCACTATCACTTTCAAACAAATGTGTGACTTGCTGTTTTTGTGACATTAGTTGTAGACGTTGCTCTCTGCATAATGGTTTCCTAAACGAAAATATGTCTCGTATTAACTTATTGAAGTATATATTTTATTTTATATTTACCTCTTGCATTCGTTGCTGATGAGCTGAAAGGCTTTGCGGTATCGAAATTGTTTGAGTTATATTTTCTGCAACTTTTTTTGCTGCTTTGGGTGTATATGAGAATGAATGTCCTCTGATATATGCCTTTTCCTCTTGCAGTACAAAAAGTAGTGGGGATATTAGCTTCTTGTTCAGATGGTGTGGCTGCATTTTCAGTGTCTTCAAGAGTAGTTGAGTCTACAGCTGTATAAAGTTGATTGGTACAGTAATCCTCAGGAATAGTCTAATAAATAAATTAGGAACATTTAATGGCTTTTCAAAAAGAAAGATTCTTTACTTTGCTACCTGTTTATGTTTCGTTTTAGCTCTCCTCCTCCTTGCCCTGTCCTTTTCATTTCTTATCTCTCTCCTTACTATTTTTTCTTCTGGAGTTCCTAACGCCCTCAAAGCTCTTGACCGAGCGTTTCTAACGTTATGTCTAATGGGCATCGCTACTTCGTACGGCGGGTAAACAAAACAAAATGTTGCTAAGAAGGTTACCCGGCCCGCGCAAGCGCGTAAGATAAAGGGAACGTTTTGTCTACTGGGCATCGCTACTTCGTACAGCGGGTAAACAAAACAAAATGTTGCTAAGAAGGTTACCCGGCCCGCGCAAGCGCGTAGGAGAAAGGGTACACACGTACGCCCACGCAAGAACAAAAACAATTTCTAGACCTAAATATATATATATATCGCGAACTCATTAGAGAGTCAGCTCCGCTCGCTTCGCTCGCTTCGCTGAATAAATAATAATAATAATAATAAATAATAATAATAATAGTAATAGTAATAATAATAATAACTAGTGGTGCGCTCGAATAGCGCAAAATAGCGAAGCGAGCGATGCATGTTCCCTGTTATTGCAGCTATAGATACAGTTATTTATTTTGATGTTGTTAATGTTATGTCTGTCTGTTGTTTCATATAGATTCATTGGTGCTTCTATTCTATACCACTGTATGATGAAGGTTATAAAATTTAGGCTATGTATAATAAAATTTAAATGTTATACTTTTTGTGGTAAAACAAGAGTAATGAATTATTTTATTATTTATTTTATTAATGTAATTCGTAATCAGCTACATAGTATTGCTTTATATAATAAAGTTTAAATGTTATATTATTTGTGATAATATAAGAATAATGAATTATTTTATTATCAAAGTTATTGGCTGGTGTTTTAGACAGAATATACCGCTATTTAATTAAAAATGTCATACAATATTACAGTTATAGCTGATGTAAACTTTGTGGTTTAATAAAAATAAAAAATAAAAGAGTTTGTTTGGGTACTATAACATATTCAGAGGGAGAGCAGAGTATGTTAAATGGATGTAGATCTTAGACTACATAGTTTGATAATAGAGTTAGGTTAATTTTTATAGTTTTACATTAAATTTAACCTGCAAGTGGAGGAATGTTTCCAGGATGCCTGTTATTTTGAGCTGAATAGAGCTTAGGGATATGTTTGTCCCGGCTACATCGACAACATTCCAATGACTTAAATTTCATTTTGGTGCCTGGAAACTTCTCCATACACGTTATGCAGACTGGGATAGTAATTATGAGATTTTAGCATGAAAATTACGCATTGCTGTGTGAACTTGAGGATCATCAAATACTGGAATAATATGGTGCAATGGAACCTGGGGATGTTGTCTTGACCTGTTCCCCCTAACTTGAGACAATCTACTCCCGTTGAAGTGGTGTTTCATCAGCCAATCTCTGCTGTTGGTTAGTTGACAACTGCTCTAATCTAGAGGAATTTTGTAATGAAGATTCATTTGCTGTTCTCAACAGTTGGTTAGTGGACAAACAGTGGAGCCTGTGATCTCTTTCACTATCACTTTCAAACAAATGTGTGACTTGCTGTTTTTGTGACATTAGTTGTAGACGTTACTCTCTGCATAATGGTTTCCTAAACGAAAATATGTCTCGTATTAACTTATTGAAGTATATATTTTATTTTATATTTACCTCTTGCACTCGTTGCTGATAAGCTGAAAGGCTTTGCGGTATCGAAATTGTTTGAGTTATATTTTCTGCAACTTTTTTTGCTGCTTTGGGTGTATATGAGAATGGATGTCCTCTGATAGATGCCATTTCCTTCCTCTTGCAGTACAAAAAGTAGTGGGGATGATATTAGCTTCTTGTTCAGATGGTGTGGCTGCATTTTCAGTGTCTTCAAGAGTAGTTGAGTCTACAGCTGTATAAAGTTGATTGGTACAGTAATCCTCAGGAATAGTCTAATAAATAAATTAGGAACATTTAATTGCTTTTCAAAAAGAAAGATCCTTTACTTTGCTACCTGTTTATGTTTCGTTTTAGCTCTCCTCCTCCTTGCCTTGTCCTTTTCATTTCTTATCTCTCTCCTTACTATTTTTTCTTCTGGAGTTCCTAACGCCCTCAAAGCTCTTGACCGAGCGTTTCTAACGTTTTGTCTACTGGGCATCGCTACTTCGTACGGCGGGTAAACAAAACAAAATGTTGCTAAGAAGGTTACCCGGCCCGCGCAAGCGCGTAAGATAAAGGGAACGTTTTGTCTACTGGGCATCGCTACTTCGTACAGCGGGTAAACAAAACAAAATGTTGCTAAGAAGGTTACCCGGCCCGCGCAAGCGCGTAGGAGAAAGGGTACACACGTACGCCCACGCAAGAACAAAAACAATTTCTAGACCTAATAAATATATTTATACCATGGTTGCTGCGGTAACACCCATGGATTAAAAGTGATATTTTCCCGGTGATTTTTCCTGGGGCTATGATATTTTCCCGGTGCGCGGTGGGGCTATGATATTTTCCCGGTGTCAAGCGAATTCTTCCGTGTTTCCGGCCCAAAATTAAAATTCAATTAAAATTCAATTGAAGCACGCCAGAAAGTTTACTTTAGCAAGTTTACTTTAGCAAGTTTACTTTAGCAGCATTGTAGCTGCCAGCTGTTATCTCCAGATCTAACGCTACCTGGGCTTGCTCAGCGTAAGCAGTAAAGCAGCTAGCTGTGGTACATTCCTGGGGTATGAGAGTGGCAGGAGAGTTTATATGTGGTAGGGCTGGGCCCATATAG
>WLWD01002792.1_pt1 | contig 38297 bp, 12 predicted proteins | sample 6712731 | NCBI WGS metagenome assembly WLWD01 (sample SAMN12718690, study PRJNA576275) | sponge metagenome | isolation source: marine sponge | host: Mycale hentscheli | place: New Zealand: South Island, Marlborough, Capsize Point | collected 2014-11-01 | reverse complement strand
TTCTGGTAGAGTAGTCTAGAGTGCTTCCCATCCACATCCTTGGTTTTTCTTTTTCCACCCCCAGTCTACCGGAGATGGCATTTCTGGGGCAGAAATCATCACTTGGGCCCAGCAGTAACCAGCCTGATACGCTGCCCTTTTGATGTGCTGAATAAGAGCAGCTTGGGTAGGTGGTAGTCGGTCAATTGCTCTACCCTTCTTTGTGAATAGTTCTTTTCTGGAATCATTCACATGCTCAAGACTGCTCGTGCAGTCGTAGAGTAAGACTACAAATCGCTCCAGAAGAGGTAGCCATTGCTCTATGCACTGTACACTTGGAGTATTAGCTAATGCACAAAATGCAGGAATGACTGAATCATATGACTTCCAAGTATTCCATGCAGTCTTTTTGCTTTTTCCAAAGAAAGACACTGTGTCACAACCTGCCAGTGAATGAAAGAAGGGTAAGGCAATACACTTTTGAGGACCAAGAGTATCAGCTAGCTCATGTATTGGAAGGAACCTGAAGTATTTCACTGTTACGAATGCAATCCAGAGTTCAGATATTCCCAACCACTAAGCTGATAAAATGGCTAGTACAACAACATCTGTGTCCACAGTTCAGATCAACGCTTTGTTGTATTGCTGTTTCACAGCATCTTCCAGATGGAGTAGTATACGTGTGTCGGCTTCTTTGTGTGTACATGGTGCTAAACCTGAAACATCCCGATGATTGTTGCAGAGAACTTCAGTTAGGCATGTGGCAATGATAGCTTTGCCACTATCAATTCTTGTAACTTGTGATGACAGAAATGAAAACAACTCTGTTTTGTTTTCATTGATTCGCAGAAACGCTCGCCAATTCTGGGGAACTATGCTTGATGCTTCCACTCGTCTTCTGATACCTTTCCCTCTCTTGCTGCGAGTATCTTCTTTCAAACTTTCTGGCTTGTAGACATCACATACAACATCCAGTCTCAAAACATGTTGAAGTTGAGACTGAATGTATGGCAAAAACACATTGTTTGCATAGTCCTGAAATGTTTTTGAATTCACCGGTTTAAGCATATTAACGATAGCAACACTATCAAGAATAAGAACTTCCACTGAAGGATTAGGTATGGATTTTTCTAATGAAATAAGCTTTTCTAGGCAGTACAGCAACTCTGCTTTGTCCCCATCTCATATGCTACCATTCTTTGCCAATACCGGTGGACATGCCTGATTTTCGTGACTGAAGAAGTCGTCCAAATCTCCATTCCGTGTTTGAGAGGCTATATATAGCCTAGAAAAATGAGAACAATTATGGACTTCTTATGAACTGGAGGTCGGCTAAAGAGGTGAAGATTGTTTCATTTAATAGGGTCAGCAATTGCCTTCGTCTGCTTCACTAATCTTTCTTCCACATAGGTTTCATACTGGTCTAGGCCAAGCTGTTCAATGTCTTTAAATGTATCACTCAGAGCTGTGTCTACAATGTTTCGGCTGTCCACCAGAAGATCCTCACTATCCTCAAGGAATGGATTTCCCAATTCTTCAATCACTTCAGTTAGTGATTGCATGTCTCGTGCAAATGCAGACTGTATGTGCTGCTTTTGTTCATGGTGACAGGTTTCTGTGCTTTATTTCTTCTTTTCATCAGATGTCTGAAATTCTCCAATCAAACGTGCCATTTCAAGGTCTGAAACCATCCATCGATGCAGAGCTGTAGAGTTTTCTGTGAGCCCAATAGCTCCACCATCACCTTTCACAATGGCATTATTTTGCTCGTGAGCTTGATCTATAGAAATGGCTGAAAATGAGCGTTTCGACTTCTTGACTATAAAATTCCGCTTGGCAAATTCTGCATAGATGCTAGGATGGCTCTGTTCCAGTGAAATCATGTCGTGCAAGCGAACTGGAGTCCACCTGGCATAGTGAGTGTGGTCCAAGGCAAAATACCATGGGATGATCTTCGCAAGAGCTTGAACATAGAGTTCAAAATTTCCCTCAGTATTGATCTTACGAAGATCAGTACATAGATTTCCAACTGTAATATGATGGACCAGAACTGGAGCTGGGGGCATTTTTGAGCTTTTTCACCACACCACTTTTCAAATGTTCTATCTTTGATTTCATCTTCTACTACTGACTCATTGTAAGCCTTATTTAAAAGCAAGTACAGGTGTTAATTTGCAGCTGCTATCCAAGTGTTTAGTTACTGTTGCTTCATTTGCCGTAATGTGTTTGCCTCTCTGCTACATGAAGATCATTACTGTCCTCAGTGAAAGGATTGCCCATATCTTCTATAACTCCGGTCAGTGATTTCACATTTTGCGTAAAGCCAGTTGGCTATGACAAGTTTTACTGTGCAGAATACTATGTGTATATCACTTACAGTTGCTTAAACGACCATAACTTTTGATTGAAAATAGATATAACTTTGATTCAAATTTTATATTATTCCTCTTAATATGAGCTTTCATATGATACATAACATGGCACTATTTAGTTTAATAATTCAAAAATTACTACAACCGTAGTAATTACGGCATACTAATTAGCACCTAAAGGTCAAAAAAGGTCAAATCAGAGATGCCCCTATAGCCTAAAATCATCTTCAGGTTGTTGGCTATCAGCATGCAAAATTTCATGCTTCTATCACAAAAGTCACAATACCCCCAAAAACATGCACTTATCTGCTCTACTATTAGCCCGTTGGTCTATAAAAAGAAAATTGATTTCTAATATGGAAACTAAAATGATTGTTAAAATGTATCGGAAATTAAGTATACTCAATTTTTTGGTTTGGTAATGTTTTGGAGTCCGATAATGCAAATTACTTTGAAATCTGTGTTTATTATGACAAATGCAGCTGTTACATTACAACTTACGGCTGAGGGTGGTAAGCACTTGTAATTCGGTGGTGAGTTTTGGTGATGGAGTAGAGTTCACTGGACAATTTATTAATAAATTCCCTTTCCTGGTCAGTAATCAAAATATGAGAGCAACCAAATCGACACACTACCTATGAAGAAAAAAACAACTGTAGCTAATTAACATATTTAAAGAATAGCAAAAAAAAATTACTGAATAAATGAATTTGGAGATTCCAACTGCATGCTTCGATGAAAGAGGGGATGCTTCTGCCCACTTCGAAAAATAGTCTGTTACTGTAACTATATATTTCAGGAAGTGATTAAATCCATTTCCATTTGGTAGACTAATTTGGGTTTGACTGGAATAGGGTGGAGTGTACCTACTGACTTCTTCAGCTTGTTTTGACGCTGACAACGATCACATGACACCACCTAAGTGACCTAATGCCAGGTGAGCAGTCATATACATCACAGTTCCTGGAGGCTAAAACTTGTTGGACACACAGAGCCAACATATCCAATGACATGAATTATTACAATTTTTGTAGGAAAAGGGTGTATTGTAGATCCTGTTTCTTTAGAAACCTTTCCTTCATTCGCTGTCTATAGCAGTAATATGTTTATCTGGCAGCCATTCACCTCTTTCTAGCATCCCTTGATCAACTTTGGCACCCTCAGCATCTTTTTCCAGTACTCCAATCTATCATAAGATAATGATTCAGTCATTCTCGGCTGAAATAATTATAATAATAGGAATTGTGGTAAAACACCACACTCCTTATCTATAGAACAATTATGTACATTCCCATGTCATTGTCAGCATGTGTAGTATAATATTTCTAAGTAGCTAATTACATTACCTATCCCAATTCATGCACACCTTTTATTTCTACATCACCATTTCATTGAGCATGTGCAGATGGGTTGTTCTATTTAATGACCTGTCTGTGCATGTGCCAGTTCAGTTGCTACCATGTGCTGGTTGAACCTTCATCTACTGTCAATCCTATCACAGAATTGAGAACTCTGGGTTGGGGTAGGTAGAAGCATTGAACTGCTTGGGGATACTAGCATTGGCAACTCTGGTGGCAGCATACATTTGTGCTGTCTTCAGACCCTTCCACCACACCTGGTGCTCAGCGGTGGTCCAGTTCTTCTTAGAGCTGGATCTCTGGAGACGGCCTCACGACATCGACGCTTACTTCTTTTTGATGGTTGCTATTCTTCAAGCAGTCTACAGCTGCAAATATTGAGTCAAGCTCACCGTGTTCCTCGTTGAACTTCCTTCTTCTGATCTCTTTCAGGCTATTCCCTGATTGCCGGCGTAGAGGGTTTCCGCCACTTCAAGCAGCTTAGCTGAATTTGTTGGTTTATTGCTTACTCATCACTCGAATATTGCTCATTTGACGTTTCTTCTTATTCGTTTTGTTCGCTAACTGTTCGCCTCTTGTACTGGATTGCAAGTTCTTCATTTAATTGTTAACGGAGCTGTGTCATTTCTTTTCTGACCCTATCACTTCATACCTCGGGCTAGTTTATTATTATTATTATTATTATTAGTTATTCATTGTAATTGTTTCATTCTGTTTGTGACCCGAACGTTGTTATTTGTAAAGATTTCTTTATTCATTGTGCATCATCTTACCTTCTTTTCCTAAGTATGTCTTATAGAACAAGAGGAAGAAGCAGACCAAGAACAAGAGCCTTAGATTCTCAAGAAGAGTTTTCCTCATCGATCTCAAAAGATTTTGTTCCTGCGTTCTCCCAACACTCAACCTCAGACTCTAGTGAATCAGCCTCAACAACTTCATTGTCTTCTCATGAGTCGGTCTCTACAATTATTAGTCCATCTTTGGGTGCGGACGTCACGCAGCAGTTGGAACCACTGCCTGCAACTCCTCCCAGAACCAAACCCACTATTCCTACTCAAGTAGAACACCTCAAGAAGTTAGCAGATGAAGCTAAAGCTACTGGTATAGATCCGTCCATCTTGATGATTGCTCAGTTAATGAATTCTCAAGCTACCGCTCAACCCGATCCATCTGATGTTCCTGCTCCTCGGTCCAAGCCATTTTGTGATCTTAAGCAAGGTGAGGATATCTTTGTGTTTTTACATCGTTTCGAATTCCAGATGAAATCCAAGCATATCCACCCCAATACCTGGTTGCAACACTTACCTGATTTGTTGCATGGAGATTTTAGTGAAGCTTTTTATAACAACATTACATCTGTTACCACTTTTGCTGAGATGAGAACTATCCTTTTGAATGCAGGAGGTTACTCTTTCAATGATTGTTTGCAGTCCTTCCCATTGAAATTTCGTGCTTCAGGCTCTAAATCACCTATGCAATGGTTTAATCATTGGCGCTATAAATTTGGTGTCATTCTAGATCATCTTACCTTTTTATCAGATCTCACAGATGCCCAGATAGAGCTCATGTCTCAGTCATTTGCTATTATTGGTGTCCTTGCTGGCATGCAACCTGATGCTAGAGAATCTGTCCTCAATAGACAACACCATTCCATTCATTCTTTTGTACAAGACTGTAGCTCACTATTTTCTGTTGCTGAATCTAAAAACAAGTACCATCCTTCAAATGCTCATTCCAACTCTTATCATTCCAATCCTCAATTTTCCAATCCCCATCATTCCAATCCTTATAATTCCAATCCTTATCATTCCAATGCCAGTCAGTCTTCATACAGATCTTATCCAAGTCGTCATGGCAACTATCATACTCAGCATAACAACCATTTCAAACCTCATTCCAATTACAGCCCTAATCACCCTGCGTCTTACCAACCCAACCATTCCCACCCCAACTCATCTCACAAGCGGGACATTAGTACAGTGACATGTTTCAAGTGCAATACTCTTGGACATTATGCCAACACTTGCACAGCCCCTCCCACCCAGTCACTTCCACCACCCAGACAACCTCAACCCCAGACCACTCCCACTTCCTCATCCAATACTTCAGTCACTCCAACCAGACCAACTCCAGTACCAAGATCAAACCCCAGATCAGTGAGAAAGGTTGACATCCTTTGCTCAGTCTCCACTTTTGTTGATGATATTACTCCACTTAATCACTTTGACGAAGAGTTCATTACCCACGGTTACATTAACAACATCTATACACCTATCATTGTAGACTCAGGTGCCAAGAGAAGTTTAGTTTCCCCAAATTTCATTACTTCAGATTTGAGTCCAGTTATGAATGAATCAGTTTGTGGCATATCCAGAGTAGTATCCCAATTCCCTGTTTATGAACTTCCAATTGATGTCCCTACATTGAAGGGTGTAGCCAGATTTGCTGCATGCCCCACTTTACCTGATAATACAGTTTTACTTGGAATCGATTTTGGGCAAGACAAGTTTCTAGAGTTGATCAATTCCATCAAACAAACACCAGCCACTGTCCATGCAGTCACAAGAGCAATGTCAGCTGATGATCAGCTTGCTCAGCAGGTCACTGAAGCCCTGCATGTTTCAGAAGGAGGCAATCCTTTACCCCTTGATGACATCCCTGAATTTGTCTCTGACATGGATGACACGGTACCTGATTCTGATGTCATTCCAGTCGAACAGCATTCTGACGTTCCAACAGTAGAGCCTAGCCATAATACTAGTAGCAGTAATGACTCCCAAAATGATCTTGTTCCTCACTCTTTACCCACTTTAACCTTTGATGGTTTGACTAGAGGACCTGTTCAGAGAACTACAGTTGAGTGATGAATCTCTTGCTCCTTTGTGGGAGCATGCACATAACAATGAGAAACAGTTTTTTGTGGTGAACGGCCTTCTGATGTGTATTACTAGTACCATGAACACTGTCTCAAATGCATTGGTTGTGCCAATGGACCTCAGACGTAATGTTTTGCTTGCCGCCCATGACGGATTAGGTCATGGTGGTATCAATGTCACTAGATCACTAATCAACCGCCATTTCACCTGGCCAAACATGATTCATGACATAAGAACCTACATTCAAGCCTGTCCTAAGTGCATCAAGTTTTCAAAGTCCAAAGCCAATAAAGTGCCTATGATAGAACCTGAACTGATATCTGAACGTGGAGAGAAAATAGCCATAGACATTGTGGGTCCCCTTCCCAAGGCAAAAGGTAATCTCAGATTTATTTTTACTTGTTTGGAGTTAGCCTCAGGATACCCCTTTGCTATTGCACTCAAAAACTACACGGCAGAAGCCACTGCTCAAGCCCTATTGTCAGTCATTTCAGTTTTGGGTGTTCCATTAGAGGTCTTGTCAGACCAAGGCTCAAACTTTTTGTCAACCACCATGAACCATTTGTGCAAGCGTTTCCGAATTCACAAAATCAGAACCTCGCCATATCACCCCCAATCGAATGGCAGATTGGAGCGATTTCATTCCACATTGAAGTGCATGTTGTCCAAAGCTATAGATGAGAAATGTGATTGGCCTTCTATGATTGATCTTGTGTTGTATTACTTTAGAAACATTCCAAATTCTAGACATGGTTTCACACCCCAAGAATTGCTTTTTCTGAAGCCGTCACCGTTTATCCTGTCCACTATCAAATCTCTTTGGTTGTCAGATCATGAGTCATCAGTTAACATCCCTCAGTTCATTGCAGATTTAGACAAGCAGTTTGCATGCACCAATCACTTTGTCAAGCAATCTTTGTCATCCAAGCATGCCCACAAACGCATTACCAGAGAGTCAGACTTTGTGGGTAAATACAAAGTAGGTGACGTTGTTTACAAGAGGTCCCCTGGACTAAACAAATGTCTGGAGTCCTCTTGGGACGGCCCATTTATCATTACACAGTTGATTGCACCAGTGAATTGTGAGATTGCTCCCCAGAACTCTAAAGGCAGGAAAAAGATAATACATCTCAGCCAACTGAAGAAAGCATGTAATTCTATCATATTCAGAGTAGCCATAGTACCAGATGACAGTTCTCCTCACTTTGACATTTCACCCAGAAAACCCTCCCAATTAAAGCTCAACCCAGAACAACAATCCCAATTGGACTTCACCCTTTCATCTTTTCCTAATGTTTTCTCAGACAAACCCGGCATCACTTCCCTTGTCGCCCACACAATCAGCATCACAAGTCACACACCTGTTTGGACTCCCTCATATTCAGTACCATTGGCTTATCAACAACCCTTTCGTGAAGAGATTGAGACACTCTTGTCACTTGGTATAATCGAACCATCTACATCGGCCTGGTCAAGCTCTCCGCTTCCAGTCAAGAAGCGTGATGGAGGAATCCGCATAGTCGTTGATTTTCGAAAATTAAACCTACTTACTATACCTGAACCTTTTATGATGCCGTCAATTGATTCAATCCTATCCCAACTAGGTGAAGCCAAATACTTATCCAAGCTAGATCTATTAAAAGGGTTCCATCAGGTCCCCCTATCTGATGATTCCAAGCCACTTACTGCCTTTTCATGCCTCCAAGGCAAGTTTCAATATCGGGTCATGCCATTTGGACTGAAAAATGCCCCTGCAACCTTCCAGCTGCTTATGCAGTCAGTCTTAAGAGGAATTGAATCCTTTTGTTTGCCGTACATAGATGATGTAATTATCTATTTCACCACCTTTGATGATCATCTGGCTCATGTCACTGCAGTTCTAAGCAGGCTGTCAGCAGCAAACCTTACTGTAAAGAAGTCCAAGTGTTGTTGGATGTACAGCACTTTCGAGTTCTTAGGTTTTGTAGTAGGCAATGGTCAGATCAGCATAGCCGAAGCTAAGATTAGTCACATCAAGAACTACCATCTTCCTACAACCAAGTCAGATCTCAGAGCTTTCCTCGGATTAGTCACATTTTACTCACGTTTTATTCCTGATTTTGCCAACCACACTTATGTTTTGAATGTTCACTTACAGAAACGTTACCCTGACAAGTTACAATATGATAACAACTCTGACTTCATCACTTCTTTCAATTATATTATATCAGCCATAGTCAATCATTCATCTTTGTATCTGCCCACTGGTAATGATGTATGGTGCGTGTTCAGTGATGCCTCCACCAAAGGTGTTGGTAGTTGTTTATGTGTTTACAGGTCAGATGAATGGGTTCCAGTTTCCTTTTATTCAAGACAGCTTCTACCTAGAGAAAGAAACTATCCAGCAGTCGAGCTAGAAGCACTTGCAGTCTTGGTCTCATGTGAACATTTTCGTTTCTATCTGTCTGGTCGCCATTTCACAGTGTACACAGACCATAGTGCCCTGGTTGATATTTTCAAAGGCCCACCTCCTTCAGCAAAATTGTCCAGATGGCTGGAAAAGCTGGCCGATTTTGACTTTGATCTGATCTATGTCAAAGGCAGTAACAATCAAGTCGCAGATGCCATGTCAAGACAGAGTTGGCAAGACCAAGACTCGTCACAATAAGCAGTTGTGCTAGATTTTGAACTGTGAACACTTAGCCTCCGGAGAGGGGGGAGATGTGGTAAAACACCACACTCCTTATCTATAGAACAATTATGTACATTCCCATGTCATTGTCAGCATGTGTAGTATAATATTTCTAAGTAGCTAATTACATTACCTATCCCAATTCATGCACACCTTTTATTTCTACATCACCATTTCATTGAGCATGTGCAGATGGGTTGTTCTATTTAATGACCTGTCTGTGCATGTGCCAGTTCAGTTGCTACCATGTGCTGGTTGAACCTTCATCTACTGTCAATCCTATCACAGAATTGAGAACTCTGGGTTGGGGTAGGTAGAAGCATTGAACTGCTTGGGGATACTAGCATTGGCAACTCTGGTGGCAGCATACATTTGTGCTGTCTTCAGACCCTTCCACCACAGGAATTTTTTCTCTTTTTAGCAGCCATTATTTTAATTATAACTTAACCCGACATTTCGACTTCTTGCCGAAGTGCTCTTCAGGGGTCAATTGAGATCGATCTCTACATGGTGATATAATAACACAAAGTAAACAGCAAGATTTCTGGAGCAGGAGGGCACGCTTACTGTTTAGTATGTAGAGCCAAACAAACTTGGTAGTGCAGAGACACCCAATGGGCTGTTTTCAAAAGTTGCATATGTAACATACTGAGCTTTAATAACTTAAATATTTGTGTATTGACTTTTAAAACATAGTCATCATAACTAGAGCACTCTTATTCCTGCGACTAGATTATGTATGTATACGAGTATTGTGTATGCATACACTTCCCACTCCACTCTACCTTGCCTATACTGTGTCCTCCATCGTGAAGCATCTATCAAATGCTAAATACACAATTTCTCTTCCGGAAACTTTGCCAACAGTGATACTTCACTATTGAACACAAATTTTATCTTTGTTAAGTGCCTGAAATTTCCTCACATAATTTTGAAACTTCTAAGCATTGCTGACACATTCAAATTTTTTTAACTGAGATGAGGCTGGTAAAACAGTTTCGATACAAATTATATTTTTTTCATAGTGCCATTTTATATTATTAAATTGAGAGATATACACTAATATTTAAACATGGATGTACATTGCTCAACATTTTAGCTAACAATGAGGGGAAAAATTCTTGTAGTGTAAAGACCAAGTAATACTTCGAAGGAAAAACGAATGAAATAGAATGTAAGAACATGTGACAATTATACACATGTTTTGTTTCATTGCATATATACTTATTTCATTTAGTAGCACATGAGTACAGTGCTTCCAACTAAAAGAGTGGATTTTTTGAAACTACTGTATAGACCCTCACTACAGTCATTTAACATACACATACCTTTTCTTCATCATCCCAACAATGTTTACAATAGTAAAACTGCCTGTTTAGAGAATGGAAAACGGAGAACAGCGCTTTTCTCATTCACTCTAATACATTTTACGCCATTTTTTTTGACGTCAAGATTTTGCGGTAGTTCGTCATTAAACGTAACTAGTTAACGAGCTAAGGTCGAACGGTTATTTCCCCGAGCAGCAAGACGGGACTTTCCCTAACTGCAATCGGCTGTATGGATTCTCATCGTTCTACTAGCAGCAGTAAACGAAGTCGAAATCAGTCAGAATTGTTGGCTGGTATATTTCTAACTTGGAGCCAAGCCTATCCAAGTGGTAATCATTTTTAAGAGCTGAAGAAAAGCTGAAGGAGTTTAATACTCCCAAGGCTCCCAGCATTCGGTATTCTGACAACATCAGGGCGATGAAGTTGGAGTCCTACGGGATTCTGACAACATCAGGGCGATGCAGTTGGAGTCCTACGGGTTGTGCAGCTCCAGACGGAAGCTAAAACGCTGGCCGTGATAGGCAGTAACGCCGTAAAACTTGATACCTAGGGCCAGAGATACAACCGTAGCTAAATCGGCCATACCCGTGTAACAATTAGCGGTAAACTGGCGCCCTAGCACAAATACGCATGCGCTGTTTTGTGACGTCGCGTTTACGTGTACTGAAGGCCCACAACCCGCTCTAAACGTCATCATTTGATGACCCTTACCGTGCTTAAACATTTTTTGGTGAAAAACAGCCACAACTCACTTAATTTTCAAGGTATAGCTACCAAAGTTATACATAATAATTTTAAGGCAATTTTACATCATGTGTCAAATTTTTAGAGATATAACTCAATAAATTCAAAAATCCTGGCTTAAACACTTTTTTTCTTAAAATTTAAAATATTTCGAGATTCAAATTTCGTGTGCCCACAAAATCTGGCTCATATGAAACTTCTCACTGCTTGAAGGTGCTTGTTTTACTAAATTGAGGAAACTATTACACTAAAGATTTACTGCATAGTTTACTCATTTAGTAAAACATACTTAGTTTTACTTGACAGGAAACCTTAAGTAAAACATTGTACCATGTTTTACTGCAGTTTTACAGGTCGGTTTTTTTACACCTTTGTTTTACTCATGGTTTACTGAAGGGTCCAAATGTTGTTAGTTAACTATTAAATGCATTTAACTAATTGTTTAGTTAACTTCTTGCATTATATTATTAAGCAAAATTAGAAAGCTAGGAACTGTTAAGGATAACATGGCTGATGACTAATTGAAGAAGAATCCCTCATAAGCGCCAGCATATCCAGTGTGCATACCACTGCACAGTTTTATAACTGGTGTAGTTTTTTGCTTGATCACTCAGGTCCCAGGTCCTTCCAGAGAAAGACACAATTAGATAGTGACCCCACCTTGAGTTTATAATGTCCCTCCAACGGCATTGATGAAAATGTAGCTACGTTAAATGTTTGTTAGGCTATGTACTGTTGCGTAGACATAGGCGGCTCTGTGCATCGTGAACTACCTCCCTCAGGCCCTAAGTACTTCGCTGCGCTAGACGCTGGACCGTTAAAATAAGGCTGTTTCCTCCCCAGCAGCCTCGCAAAGATACTGCATTATCTCATGGAAAACCCTTTTCCAGTTATGTGTAGGTAAGTATCGCCAGGTTAAATAAGTTAAAAACGCTTTACCATTAAAACTCTCGACTGGAAGTGGTCGTCTAAATTATTGTTGCGCGCTAGTCTACTGATTCGTAATACAGTACGCTACTGTGTCTTGGTGAACTTGAAGGAAGCTTTCGCTATCTACCCTGGCTTATGCTTCTGGGTAAGTAGTTTTATTGCTAGCAGTCTGTGGGTTTCAGCTGCACAGGGTCACCCAGGTCTTTTTTTTTCCTGGTGAAGTTGTGTTTCCTGAACAATTTTTTCTAAGTTATGATAGTGATATTTTGTGGTAGTTTTAGTATGACAAGGGCTCGTCAGTTTGTTTGTTTCATAGTACTCTTGAAAATTTTCATTTCTTTGTGAGAAAGTGTGGGTGCATGTTGGAATGGTTTCTAGTTACTGAATTATTCTAAAACATGCTCCACCAAAATTATCCTCACTCATAGCTTTTTCCCATGGCCACCCTAACATCCTTTAGTGTGCTCCTGGACAATGAAGGGGAGATAATCATTGCATGCAACTCAACATATTATATTTTCTACTTTGTTTTAGGCCCATGGTTTCATGTAGTCTCGCTGGCCAGACCCTTTACCTAATCGCTCTGCTCAGAAGGGTCTGGTTACCCTAACGTATCTGTTTGGTATCTTTCCCCAGGATTCCGGGGGAATGTATAAAATGTGTATGTCTTACGTCAAATTTAAATGTGTGTGTCTATAAAATGTGCGTACAAATATTTTTAGCTAGTCCCACCAGTGTGCAGTGATGGGAAGAAAAAATGCCATTTTTCACATGCAGTTCATAGAATAAGACTAGGACAAGTCATAGGAGCCATGACAACCACTAAGGCCATAAGCAACTTGGCATGATACAGTATAGTATTGATGACCATTACCAAATGTAAGTCTTATGACCTCATAGAGGTAGTTGCAGGTCTTATAAGTCACGATGTGTGGGACTGGTAGACAGTTAATTTGCTATAAAAAAAAATTCAACAGACAATGTTGGTTGGTGGTTGTTGTTGTTGTTTTTTGTTTGTTTGTTTGTTTGTTAACCCTAAGAGTGCATGTGCAAGAGGGTAGTAGTAGTGGCCCTGTCAGTCTGTCTGTCATGCTCTGATTTTGGAGATTACTGACTATTAACCGTTGATTTAGGTATAAACTTATTCAGAAAGAAGATTTAGGACCTTTTATTGTGCTACTTTTTTTTATTTGGGGCTAATTGTTGATGAAACGTGAAGCTTTCAGCTCCCTAGCGTCACATCATTATCACTTGAGCAAATAATTTCTTGCAGCCCGCAGTGTAGTTTGCTTTATGCTCAGGGAAGTTAACCAACGGATTGGAATGAAGTAGTTTACGTTGAAAAACTATAACAGTGAGTGTTTCTGGCTAGTTTAGCTTCTCTTATGAAGACAGCATTTCCATGTACTGTTTTCATTGCTTGAGCTATATTGATGCCTCATTAAAATAGCTAACAGATTGCTTTGTTCTTTTTGAAGATTATATTATTATAATAGCTAGGTAATGTTTAATAGCACTGAGGGTTCGCACCTTTGGTGCTTCATTTGTTTTGTTTTTGTTTTGTTTCTTATTCTTATTTAAAGCTTAACTGTATTATATAATTTATAGCCAGTACACAATTTTTTTTGTATGGTAGTCAAGGTGGTGTAGTTTCACTGAATACACACCCATCCTTCTGCTGTAGCTCAAGTACGCAAGCACACAATCATACACACCCACTCATATACACAGTCCTAGGGGAAAAGGCTTGTGATGTGCTTCAGTAAAAAAAATTGGCATATAAGGTGTAAGGGTAAAAATTCATCTTTATAAAAATCATCATGCACAATTTGTTTAAACAATTTACATGGCCGACTTAATTAAATTAGCGTACGAGACCACTCACAGCAATTTTTGGGACTTAAAAAAACAACAACAAGCTTTTCCAAGGAATCATTGCGCTGTATAAATTCTAACTCTATATAAGACTTGCTTACTAACAAAAGAAACAGGAAGGAACCTAAGAAGCTTAACACATAAAGCAGCAAATGTATATTTATTGTTTGTTCTTAGCTAGTCAGCACATATAACACACAACACTGTCACATGCACGCGTTCAGTGGATATATACCAACACAAAATTTACAGTGTAGTCTCTTGGTGGCTTGGGCAATGAATTTTCAAGTATGAACAGTGATGACAAACAGCGCGTTGTTAACCAAGGTAACGAATGAACACAACAAATGTGAGTCAAAGTACAAAAGTTACATACATACGTCCAATCATATATGATATATACAATAATATATCCTTGATTTTTTGTGTTGTCCCTGATAGTGTGTCGCTCGCTGCCAATTATTGCATATAATTACCATGGTTGAGCTTTGTATGTGTGTGCGTGTTTGCATGACTTTTAACTTCATTCTCATATTCTACCACTGCTCTGCATTTTATCACGTGATGCCAGGAATGATTCTCTCTAAGACTGTTGCTAGCTGTACTAACTTCAGGGATGATGTTTTAGCCTTCATGGCTTGAAGCCGTAGTACTAGTGGCTAGACCCATCGGTTTTCTTCCTAACCACAGTTATATGGTATTGTTCTATCTTGTGTAAAACCAGGGGGGTTTTTTTTCAGGGAGCGGAGGGGTGGGGGCTTGTACATCTTCTTAAATCTAGTTTGCCGCCCTTCCCCCACCCCTTAGGGATTAAAGACATCCTAAAATTAATTGTACTCAATATTTACAAGAAGAAAAAAAAAGAATACATTGAGATATGATTTTTTTTCTTCCAAATGTCAATTAGTCATCATTAGATAACTGTGGCTAACCTAAATCTTAGTCTAATTTAATCAGCGTCATTTGTAATAAACTTCTTTCCGTATGAGGAGCGTAAGGCAGACTGTGGCAAGTGCATTGGGGATGCTTAGCCTGTATTATCTATTGTGCTGCTCAATTATGACACTGAGCAGTAATATCTTTTAAGGAAATGATTTCTTTGTGATTTCATCAATTGGTAAACTTTTGTGGCTTTTTTGTTGTCCAGGGGCATGGAAGATTATTTGGAATAGGGAGGCTCCACTGTACTTGAGTTAGACAGGGAAGTACTTTGCTTCCCTTTGCTCCCCTCCCCCCATCATCCACATGCACACACACACACACACACACACACACACACATCACACTCGCAACACACACACACACACATATCCCAGATATTAGTTTGACTTTCGTGGAGACATTTGCCCCAATTTTTCATAAAGTTTTGTGGTAGTTAATATAAATATAATATAATATGGAAGGTGTAAATTTTAACAACTTCTACTGTACTAAACTAGCCTGTTTAATGTCTACATGTGTTGGAATTACAAGCACGCAACACAAATCCGAGAATCTTGAATTATGTTGAGCTAGTTTTACTTGAGACGTACACTTTCAATGTAGGAGTGTGAAGTGGCAGGTGTAATAGTGCAGTGACTACTCCACTGGTGTACACGTGATGACTCCTGGACTTCAAAACTAGAGGTGAGGAACTCTAGAATGACTTCTTAACTCCAATAACAAGAAAGAGGCCTTTTGAAATTATTTTTTTATTTACTATATTTATTACTCATTCTAATTGACTTGTGGATATTTCCATTTAATGCACACTTAGACAACCTGAAATATATAGGGAGCGACTTAGAGTCTGAACTTTTAGAACTTTTGTCACTTCATTTACTAACAGAATAATCCTTTGAAACCATTTGTATGTGTGGCGGGACACACACACACACACACACACATTATATTGATTCAACTCTTCATTTGTAAAGTATTGAATTCAAATGAAAGGTGAAGAGTTCCCGGATCATTTGGTCAATGACCTGATGATAGCCATGCACAATCACCTGGTCTCACACGCGCACACACATAGCTACAGTAATGAAATTAATGAAAGTGAAAGAAGAAAAGTAATGGTACACATGATAGTTAGTCATTAGTTACACAGGGGCTGGAGTCAAGTATTTCTATGGTCCTGTGATTTCCAGATAATGTAAGATTCATTAACCCTTTCACCGCCAAGTTTATGACGACCAGTTTGGTAACATGAAAATGTAACTAGTGGTGCTTGAGCACAAATAGCGAGCGAGCCTAATACTACACTGGAGTGTTAGACGTTTGGTTTTAACTTCTGATATTCAAGCTACTAAAAAAGTGTTAGACGTTTGGTTTTAACTTCTAATATTCAAGCTACTAAAAAAAGTGGAGTTTTTTAATTATGTATTATACGGTAAAGGCATTCAATGCCATAGTAACCACTCCCTGAAACTATTTGAATTGAAACAAAAAGCTAAGTCACGTTCTTTTAACTTTTTCTTTGGAATATTCTTAGTAATTGTTGTAACGCACAATACTTTCACATAACTGAACATACGTACGCAAGACTTACCTTCGTGGTAAGTCTAGTTGACAATGAAAATTCAAGTAAATACTGTTGCTTAGGGCTTATAACTACACTGCAACTAACTCGATAGAAATGGAACTCCAGTAAGTTTTTGAGTTTAAACTGCACCCACAAAAAAATTCAAAGTGTCAGTAAACAATTCAATTTCTAGGGTGATACGGGTAATGGTTAAACCGGAGGATACTGTTTAGTGATGTTTGGAACGGGGTCGAACGCTGAGTCAACTCGAAATTACGAGAGGGTCTAAGTACAAAATGACATACGTACGTCCAAACATATAAACAAACCAACATTCCCGGTTTTCAATTGTGTTACCCCTGAGAGTGTCTCGCTCGCTCCGCTCACTAATAATATTTTAATTTTAATTTTTTTCCTGCAGGCAACTGGGTATTTTCAGGCACTTTTGATGACCATTACCAATTCTGGAATAGCATGGCACCACTAGAAGTAGTGTGGCTGTCCATGTCTTACGAGTCACTATAAGTCTTAAACGAAGAGGTCGCATATTAAGGTGGTGTAGCTGGGGACATGTTCCGCTATAAGTGAAAAATGGCTGACACGCCCCCTTGTTTTAAAATATTCGTGTGGCCATTGCCGTACCTGTTCCGACACCCCTGTGATATGTGACTCGAGTAACTCGCCGTCATTTGGCTAATATTACAGTCCTGTAATCATTATGAGTGCATACATATTACACCCTGAGTATACTTGTCTCTGCCCACTTTTATCTTGTAATACCACGCACTGTATCCATGTGTGTCCGTGCGATGCGTACTATATAACCAATTGAACATCTCAATCTCTACTGGCATTCACAACCTGTTGGTACTCATTCCTATTGTAGTATTATGATTTAGTACAATACATTCTAGTAAAGATGTATTTGCAATAGATTTTAAGTAATTATACACTACTGGCTATTCAATTCCATTTAGTGCACACTATGTGCACTTGAAGTTATATAGAGTGAAACTTATAGTTTAAAAATTTGGACTTTTATCACTAATTTTTTTACACATTCAGAATATTTTTTGAAATCTTGTGTACATATACACGCACACACACATCTGCACATACATGTGTGATGAGTATACTGCCAACGTGTATACCCATTTTGTGCTGTAATGGGCTTCCTGTATCACCTAGGTGAATAATGATTTGGTGTAAGAAGGTTTGAACATGTAGGTGATGAAGTGTGTGTGCATGTGTTTGATAGTGTTCATGTGGTGCACAAAAGTATCATTTCCTCCATTGTACAACTTATATTTATTGGATTAGCCACACCCATACGTAAGTACATATAATCAATCAGATCTGGTTATAATCATGCATTTTGCGGGTGTGTTTTTCTGGCATATCAGTTAGCAGTTTTTACCTCCTTTGCCATTGCTTCAAAGTTCAATGTTAACAACTATGGTTCAATCCTTGGCAAGGACACTTTTTTTTCCTCCATTTTTTATTTTTTATTATTATTATTATTTTGTTGTTGTTGTTGTTGTTGTTTTTTTTTTAACTGGGCATTCTTCTTTTCTTTTGTCCCTTTTTCTTTGCACTCTGGCTTCTAGTTTTAGTTTATGATTTTAGCCCAACAGTACACTTCAGCATTAACTCTCAGTGACCTACTGCACTCACAACAAGCTAAGGCCATGAACAAGACAATATACTTTTTCACAGAACTATTGACACAATAATTAAATGATGATCAATTATTTAAATATGATTGATCAATAATATGAATTAATTTTACTCATTTTGAAGCTTATAAAGCAATACCAATATGTACTACATGTTTTACAGTCTGTAAAGCAATGAAAATATAATAACATTTGTCATACCAGATTTTTAAATATCACACCAAGATTAAATTGTTTTGACGTTTGTCTGAGCATTGACGTATAGTTATCATCCACACTGCATACATACATACATACATTCACATATACTTATTAATAATTATCCGCACACTAGCGCAGCAGAGTAAAATGATAGCATTCTTTTAATTGTCCATAATATATTTTATTCCATGCTCGATATCTTCACAATAATATTTTCAAGTTTATGACCCATGGCATATTTCACAATATCACACGCTGAATTGCACAAGCTCATTACCTTCAAATACACTGGTAGTACTGTAGCAATCACCAATCTTACTAGTTCCCCAGCTATCTTTCTCTACAAGAACTATCTATCCAGGTCAAAGCAGCCAATAAACATTGGCTAAGAGTGTGGAAGAGCCCCTTTTGAACTAACACTACCAACTTTACAAGCTTAGTTTGCAGTGAAGATATATATTTATCTAGCATAGAGTATACACAGGTGTAGTAAGATAATTCATTCTGCAAGCTTTATTTTCGCTCATCTTTGGCTCATGAAAATAAGTCAGCCTGCTCATGAAATGTCTCACCACATCATGCTTGCTCATGTAACAATTATTATATGTGTGTGTATTGTATGTCCGTAAGTTTGTGGCAGCACTATTACAGTTTGGATTTTGTGTCTGTTGTTACTGCCTGGGCCAAATAGCTGAGAGTTAGGCAGCAGTAATTTTGGAATCAGCATGCAGAGAGTCTCAGCACTCAATTAAGACTGCTATTGACGATTATAGTGACACGTACTCAATCATTGGCAACTCTTCAAGCACATTGCATGGGCATATAATATGTGTGTGTGTTTTCTGTGAAATATTATTTCTATTGTTTTTCAACTAAGGCAAGACTATGGTTGTGGTAAAGGTAATGAACACAGTTGTAGTCATGAAATGAGTATATTACACCTTAACTGGCATATTATTTTCTAGGTGGCAGTTAATTGCATTTGCTGAGTTATTGTGTATCAACTGTAGCAGACTTAAAAAAAAAAAATAAAATAAAAGCTGTAGCACTCACATCCGGTTGTTAAACAACCAAAACCTCGCTTGGTTTCAATCAAACTGTCAATCTCATGCCATCACCAAGGTAGGTGGTCTCAATGATCAAAGGTCATCTTTATTCTATATATTAATACATGTAGATGGATATTTTTAGTGTAACAGGTGTTCTAGTACATATCTGAGTATTTATAATTGTGATGTCAAAAATTTATAATCCACCAAAAGTATATATACATATTTTTTATTGTGTGTGTGTGTGTGTGTGTGTGTGTGTGTGTGTGTGTGTGTGTGTGTGTGTGTGTGTCAAGATGATGGAGGGACAGGACGCGATTTGAATAGAGAGAGTAGATGTGGTACATGACCCCACAGGACAGGAGTAGCTAGAGGGAAAAGTGAACAGCAGGGCTGGAGAACGAGGCAAAGAGAGGGCTGGAGAAGGAAGAGCAGAGGAGGAAGACTGCTGCTCAACTATATAGATATACATGTGCCCATAAAAAGCCACTCTGGCTAACGGATCTTCCAGACCAAGGATGAATTGCCCCCCCTCAAGATGACTGGAAAAGACACCATGAACATTCCAGCTTAACTTGTTAATTTACACCTGTTGTCATGCATTCTATCATATCCCACTTCATTTGTACACTTCTTTTTGAACTCACAATCATCGATTTAGTTTCATGTCATTAATTTGATTTCTAATATACTTAGACTTTGATACACTATGGCGGTTGCTATAACTTTATCAAATGTAAAGAAGAGCACCGAAGTGCAGCCCCAGCGAAATTCTAGTAATAATAACGTACCCTACGCTGCGACCAGTGAAGAAACCGTATATTTCAAATAGTTTAACTCCCAGATTCCTCCACGTTATTGGAAACACTAACTCAACTCATTTAAAATTCAGTTGTAACATACATGCAGGTGACAGATTTATTAAGTTATAATACTGATCTCTTGAATGAGATGTATGAATAATATACTGTTGTATACTGCCTTATAATGGCTAAGAATTTCATAACCGGGCATGTGATTCAAGAAAAAATAAAAATGACCTGACTGAAAAACACCTAATACACATAAATGTATCCATTATTAATAACATAGTATAGCTACAAAGACCAACCTACTTTCTTTAGGGGTCATGCTCAGGCATGTATAGCCTTTAGTGTGGTGTAACTGTGGATAACACAATTTGCATCATAGCATAGTATAGTTTGGAGAAGTGACATGGTGTTCAAGGTGACTTTCATATTAATCTTACTATCATTTTTTGAAAGTAACATCTTAGGCAATGCAATTAAAAGTACTGCTTGTTATGTGAGTAGCAGATGTTTTAGTTGAATTAACGATCACTGGAGGCATGCAGAATACTCAACTCAGAAGTCTGGTCAGTAGAGCTATAAAACTTTCACTATATCAATCACTAAAAACTATATCAAACAAATATTTAAGAAGCTAACATTAGTAACAATTATCAATTATTAATAAATAATAATAAAATAATAATAATAATAACCATTTTTAAATTATTAAAAATCCAAGGATGGATAGGCACAACCCAAAACGGCTGCGGCATTCCCAGCTGAACTGCCACTGAGAGTTTCTGAAGGAAGTAGCTAGTACCACATAGTTCACCAGTTGCCAGAGACACATCTGCCTAGTGTCTGGACAGGTGGCATCATCCTATACAAAAGGTCTTCCAGCATTCCATGGCACTAAAATCATGCAATTCGGTCATTTACCATTGGATCTGGAAAAGCCAGGAGGTTTCAATCTAGAGGGGACTTTAGCAGCTGACTAAGCAGGTGGATGATATCATTTAAAACAGTTTACTTAGAATGTCTGCCTACACTGAACTTGCAGCTCAGCCCATGAGTCCCAAGAGGAGACATTTGCATGAATATTTATAAGAGATAATGAAGGGTTTATCAGAACACTTTAAAGATGCTTTATCTTGAGAGAGGGCAATATATATTATATATACATATATGTCTGCAGTCTCACAGTTTCTCTCTCCCCCCCCCAAAAAAGCTAACGAGCTTAATACTGTCCCACTTACGAAACATCAGCGAACTTTCCGATTGTTTTTTTTTTAAAGTAACTGTAACTATAGCAACAGTCCACGCCTTCTGAGATTGGCCATGCTTTTGCTACCGCGTGCGCTCTGGATGGAGTTTGATGCTAGGAGTGTCTGGTGAATATGAAAGAGACTGCGATAGCAACGCTAGAAGAAGGTTAGGGGTTTCGTGGGGAGTTTGAAACTGCATACAAACTAGCTCTTGTGAGACTAGTGACTGTACAGCATTAGTGTTACTTTGGCTCTTGCTAATAATAGTAAAATTTTGTACCCTGAGCTTTCTTTATTATTTGGATAGGTGATGTAGCAAAGAGATTAGTAGTGTTTAGTTTTCTAGTTGCACTTACGTTTAATTATGTGTATAGTGTGTATGGTCTCATTTTATAGGACCACACACACAACATGAAATGTTTCTTAAAAATAGTAATTTAGATTGACACTAAGTGAAACCTATCTAGTCTATCCCACTCAGGTGATATTGAAGTGTAGTAGAGCTTAAGGATGCTAAAGTAAACTTATTTCTAGTTTAAATGATCAGGTAAAAAAATTAAGATCACAGAAATATCTGATGATTTACTCCATATAGCGACTGAATTATTGACTAGCCAGTTAAACATTAGTAATAAGAATAACTATTTTTATTTAGTTTTGCCAGATACCAAGATGGTCTTATTCTACCGTGTATCTGCTATCAGTATTAAGAAAAGAAGAAAAATGAAGGAAAAAACCACTTGCAAGCTGCTGTAAGTATGGAAGCCTGTATTGTAGTGTAGACTTCCAAGCGATTTTTATTTTATTTTGTGATTGCGTATTACATAACTTGAAATATTCTTTAGGAATAGTGTTTACAATTTTTGATATAGATCACTTTTATTCTTCACAAGTTGTAGCCACTCACCTTCCTTTAGATGAATCCAAAGCCTCTTAAATGCACCTGTAGCATGTCTTCATTTGTGCAATGTATAGCTGGCCTGGTGGTGTACTAAATTATAGTGTGAATTGAAACCACATTTCTTGTTTCTCATCAACTATATTGGAAATTGCGATAATGTAGTTGACCTATAGGAAAAATATTGAAATGGTATATAACAAGTATGAGGTAGTAGGGGTGTGGTTAAAGTAGTGGGCTTGACCTGCATAATAAATTTTGAAGTGGCTGTATCACCCAGGAAGGTGCAGATGAGAAACAAGGTATTTTGTTTGTTTGGCCTAAAATAAACTAAGACTTCATTCCATAATGAGGAAGAGGTCTGTCAGCAAGTAATGTATTATTATTATTATTGTTTGGTACACTAATGTTTTTACACCTTCAATAGTTGCAGTGTGTGCATGCATTGTGTTACAGACAGAGTTCAGTCTCTGAGCTGTATATGATGTATGTGGTTGTATGTGGTTAGATGTGGTGGCTTGTACCTGGACTGAGCAGCTGTAATTTATTTTGTGAAGTTGACACTGTAACTACACTTTCTCCACTACATACACAATTCAATTCATTGAAGTGAGATGTGTCAGGAGGTGTACCCAGGTATGTATGTGATTTATTTGAGGCTATTTTTTACGCACAAGTATGATCAATGATCATGACCCACAAAGGTTTAAATTTCAGTCTGCTATCAAAATGCATTTAATTGCAATGAATTATGGTCTAAGGTCATAGAGCTGTGTGTGTAATGTATATAATAGAGTATGTGGGTTGTGTTGGTCTGCAAATGATGGTGATTAACCCTCAGCGCTCATGCGTGAGAGGGTTATAGTAGTCATCCTGTCTGTCTGTCTGTCTGTCTGTCTGTCTGTCTGTCAGTCTGTCACGCTCTGATTTTGGAGATTACTGACAATTAACTGTTGATTTAAGTATGGTACTCACAATGACGATTTAAATTTAAGACCTTTTATTATGCTTTTTTTTTAATTCGGGCTGATTCTTGAGAAAATGCGAAGCTTCAGCTCTGCGTAGGTACCAGCTTTTGTGGCAACGCCCCCTAGCGTCACATCATAATCACGTGAGCAAATAATTTCTTGCAGACATTGATGTAGTTTGCTTTATAGGGTAAGTTAACGGAGTTGAAAGAAGTGAAGTATCGCATTATAAATGTATACTGGTGAGTGTTTCTGGCCAGTTAAGCTTCTTATGAAGACAGATGAATGAGCAGATTAGAAATGTTACCATGCTTAGCAGCGATAGAACTGGCAAACAATAGTACCAATGTCCACAATTTCTTCAGCACTGCTGTGGCCTTCTTTTTCTGCGTTTTTGCAACTGAGTTATTGTTGTGCACCATTTAGAACAAAAACACCTGCCCAAATCCGGAATTTATACGGCACGCGTAAATCAATTGCACGCTCGGTGGTTACATGCACTCGATATATATAGTACGGTGTTGTACAAAATAGTCGTTGTACAAAATAGTCGTTATACAAAATAGTCGGTATTAACTACATTCCAGTTTACAGGCAACAAAGGCAGCTGTACCTCATAATTGTCTTGCCATGATGCTCCCACATTAATTTTGTGACCTGTGTTAACGTTTGGTGAGAAACCGGTAATACCATGTGACTACAATTGAAACATTGTCTCTATGGTATAGAGCTTTTGTCAAAGTGCAATGATAATATCGGTATATCTCCCAGCTGTACTACCATATGCTATTTGACAGATGGACCAGATTTTGGGAAATAGAGTTTATCATTATTTCTGAGGAGGTAGCATAGGGTAAGTGTGTGCACACACTCAGGCTAGATACTACTTGTGAGCCCTATAAGTAAGACGTAAGCCTTAATTGGGAAGGTATGTGGTCCCTTTGTTTTAGTTTCGTGTAGTTATGTTTGAGGTGATTGGAAGATTTTATGATCATGACCAGTGCATAACTGATTACGTGACATCTGTGTGACCATTGAGTTGCTATTATGTAGGGTGAGAGGAATAACAGGAGACTCATTGTGTTTATATGGCCTTAAAATGAAAAAACAAAAACAAAACAGGTTGCTGGTTTTATTATAAGTCATTATAGATATGGTACAGGTGAAGGCTTGACTTGGTTATTACATATGGCATCATTATGCATCAGTTGCATGGTATTAGACTGTTCAGGATTGACTGTTGTCACATGGTAAAGGCACATGTATCAGTTCAGTGGTGTTGTGAGTGTTCTATTGAAAATCTTGTGTTAGACTTCCTAAGCCTTTTGCAGAGATTTGAGGCAGTGGTTTATGCTCCATTCATCTGTAATGTCCACCAGTGTTAATTTACTAATTTCTTGTCTGCTCACAAGCCTCAAGCATATGTGATGATAACCATTAGGCGTACCTGAGGTTCTGGTTGGCTTTGTGTTCCTGCATTTAGCTACTCCTTTTGAAGATAACATTTACATCTACCAGTTTCATTGCTGGAGCAGTATTGCTACTTGACTAGGAATAGCCAAATAAATTATTATTCTTGTTGCCTGAGAAATGATTTTGTAGAAGCTAGCTAGTGCATAGTAGTGCTGAGGGTTCATGAGTAGGTGCTTCAGTTATATAATAGCTAGGTTGTTTTTGTTTTGTTTTGTTTTTTTGGTTTTTTTTTTTGGTTTTTTTTAATTATTTTGTTTTTTTTGCTAAGCTCACCAATAGTTATTGAATATTTACTATTTGTGATGTAGGAGTCTAATTCAGTATGGATAATAAGCAACGAATTTCACGTCTCATTCTGTTGTCATGAGCTCCTCCTACTGGGTAAGAAGCTACTTACTGGCTTCATGGATGTGTATTTGTTGGCCAGATCTCTACATGAGTCATCAGTATATTTATCAAATTCTATAGAGTATTTTATCTAATGACCAGTTTAGTTTAAGCTGCAAGATTTAACTTAATCTTGCTGTCAATGTCATTCACCTGCTAATTGTCATATCATAGTCCTGGTGATTATCCTTTACCTGCTAATTTTATTATTATGGATTCAAGTGACCTGTTAAACGTAGAGGTCGTTTTTATAATTCAATGCTATTCTTCGTACGGGAAATCTGTGGCCTCGTATACCACATTCTGAACTCCTTTCGGAGGTCCGGGTATAAATAGAAGAATCCCAGGCATGCCCTTTTACCTCTAGCTCCTATTCAAATTAAAATAAAGTCAAGAGAACCCTCCATTATACGTAGTTCACTATCCTTTCAAGTCGATCCACACCATGTTTACAACAAGTGCCCTAACTAAAAAACAGCTATGTATATGTAATCATTTTTGCGAGTAATACTCAAGTCCATCTATCAATGCCTTGTGTATGTACCAAAGTATTTTTTGATTGAAGATGAACCCTCAGGATAGTATCTTGGTGAACTCTGACAGCACGCTGTATATCTTTTGCAGTTGAATTAGCTGCGTCAATGGCAAACAGTACTTTTTCATTTCTATTTAGATCCCGCCATTTGTTCTTGTTTTTTCCCTTGTTTTTTATTTTATTTCGTCTTCTAAGATGCTCATGACTTTGTTTCCAAGCTTTTGTGTGCGCTAAGTTGCTGTAATGCTACTAAAGGGGAGTCGATGACAAAAACTGTCAGCGCCCATTTTCCACTTATCGCGAAATATGTCCCCGGCTACCCCCCTTTTATACGACACCTTCGTGTTTAAGAAACTAGTTAATAGTTGAAACATAGCTTGAGCTAGTATATTGTGGATCGTTTATTTACCTTATTTAGGCCAGATCTTTTGTTATTCCTGCAGTTATTTTCATTTTGTTCTGAGTTTTTCTAGACCATTTGGGCTCCCCCACCCTGTAAAGCAAAAAAAATATTTTTTTAAAACTATTTCATTCTTAATAGTATGGCACATGAATTTCCCATTCCAAACTATATGGGAAAAATCGTTATTCAGTTGAAATCCCACTGGGACAGTGGAATAGCATGTAACTGAGTGAAATAGCACATAAACTAAGTGGAAACTAAGTGAAATACCATGGTAGCTAAGTGAAATAGTACGGGTGAGTGCGCACGCATGCAGCATTAATCTTGGAAACGTAGAGTTCAAGTTGTTTCTAGTTGGAGACAATGTCATTCTTTACCACAGAAGCTCTACCCGTATTAGACAGAATGTTTTTCACAACAGATTACAAGGGGCCGTTGAAAACGAAACAAAACAAAAACTGACCTGACCTACTATTAATGAGTGATAGCATGGTTAACCTGTGCTACTGGGGATCAATAGCACTCATAAAGCAATTGAAATAGCACTTGGCTTCACCTCATGCTATTTCAATCGCGTTACTTGTACAATTAATCCCGAACAGAACGGTTTCCCGTGCTATTACTCATACAGATGACTCCCTCAATTTCCATTATGCCCCCTTCAAATTAGAATTTTATTGATTTGCTCTAAATATTTCCCTGATAGTAAAATGTTAGCTCAATGGTAGACACAGAGGTTGTGAATAGAAGTGATCTAGCTTTACATAAGTGTAGATGAAGGTCCCACACAGTCACAAGATGTGAATCATCCTCAGAACTCCTTCCTTATTTTTCTTATATAGTGTGCAATTTTTGCACTGGAAGTAAGTATAGGTTACATCACGAGGTAAAGGTAATTACGGGATTTACACAACCGAGAGCTGAAGGCTCGAGGATAGTGTAAGTTCCGTACGGACCGTACCGAGTGGTGCAGCCGACTGGTACCATGGCTTTAGGCCATAGGAAATGCAACCAATCGTAAATTTAATTGGACCGTTTAAAGAAGCTCGGGGCAAAAATACGCTGCCTATGAGGTATACATGAAATATATTCACCGCATTTTGAGCAATTTGATTGGGCGGTTTGAACTTACTATGGTACAATATTATCTATATGCATAAGATTTTATTTTACGTTTTAAGAATTAGCTCACTTTTTACTGTGGGAGGTTCTTGTTGTGTTTGGTTTCAAACAGTAGCTAGTTGTATTTGTGTAGTACTCAACCTCCCCAAGTGTGTGAAGGAATATATATTTTTTGGGTGGAGTTAGCAGCCTCACTTTAAGAAATTGAGATTTTAAGATATAAAGTGCGAATTACTAATTTACTGAAAATTCAATGTGTTTCGCCACAACTTGGTATAGAAGTGAAATTTTGTCACTGATTGTAAGATATAATTGACTATTTAATATCTCTATGTGATGCAGAGATGACATGAGAATCATCAATGGAGGTTGCTAAGGACATGAATACTCAGAAGGCAAGCACACAATACTTGTGTTAGGGCTGTCTGAATGGTGTATGTGTGTGCATGTGTTGTGTAACATGGTCAAGGAGCACATCCTTGTAGCAAGAGTTTTTGTGTTTCATTAGTATGAATTCAGTGAGTAGTCCATGGAAACCTGACAAGTGTAGTGGTTGAAAGTATGAATGAGAGGTTAATGTAACATCTATTAACACTTCCATTCAAAGATGTGATGCTGAATTGGGCATATTACCTCAGAGCAAGCAGCTAAATTACCTCATCCAGGCAGAATCCACACTACTCTCATTCATACTAATGAAAGGCACTGAATAATGAAAGGGACTTTCTGTGTTAGCTAATTCAGTGTGCTCTTGAGGGGTTACAGTAGTCATCTTGTCATTCGTTCATTCATTCACTCTGTCAACGGCATGCGGCTGCAAGATTTGGTTATTTATTCGTTACGCGGGTAAGTAAACGGAATGTCAATTATACTGGAAGTGACAATTCAAATATGTTTTCTCGATTTCTTGTTCAATTGCTTTGCTGAATACAGCCCAGTTCAACTGCCAGTTCTCTGCTCTGAAGGTTTTACCCCCCAGTATTTTTGCACCAAGTGGAGGTGAAGTGTAGCTTACTGATAGCTTAAAAAACTCAATTTTTTTCCTTTGCGTCATAAGGTCCCTTTTTCTAGACCCACTCACTATTACTGAAGTAAAAATAAATTCATAGCAAAAAAATTCCACGAGGTTTTGTGGTAATGTATACTTACCACAACTTTCTGTGTACTCCACTGTGACGATTTCTGCCCCAACCTTAGGTACTATCACACTTATCCGAGCCTAGCTAGCCCTGGTTGACAAGTGTAGAGTTAAATTTTAATTAAGATAAGTTATAGTCAAAATTCGCAGTAAACACTAATTAACACCAAGTGTGTAAATAAACAATTCAACGGTTCATTAAACATGAATGGTTGCTGTTGGCTACTGTTGTTTATCCTCACCGACGTCCTCCTGTCTGGACTGCTATCTTCAGCTCACCTGGGGGGCGGTCCCTGATCCAAACTTAACTTTTATTTGTCTAAATCCGATAAAAAAACATCTACTAAATTATTAACCCTCAGAATCGCATGTGCGTGAGGGTTACAGTAGTCTGTTCACTCATTCATTCTGTCTGTCTGTCAACAACACGTCTCCAAACTGGCAGCCATTGATAATATCAAACTGTACCAATCTACAAAGTCCCTTAAAATGTCAGAATTTTCAGTTTGGACTATTCTCCAGAAAAACTATTCTCTTTTGAGCCTTGCATGGTAGCTTACTATTTTTTACACATAGTTTTCAATAAACTTAAGCCGTTTTTTTTTTGTGTTAGTTTATTTTTTTTTAGTAGAGTGGATGTGCTGAGATTGTGCTGATGGTTCACACCTATGGGTGTTCTAGTTTATTTGGTTCTCAAATTGGATCATCCAAATCTTAGGGAGGCAAACTGGATCTTAAAGGTGCAGTATCAACCCAGAACCTGTGGTAATCAAGTTATTCAGTAGAATACCACAAAACCTGCCCGTAAGGTTGCGTCTTCTCTTGAGATATGGGAGCCCACCTATTTCTATGAAGAGCATGCGAGCACCTTTTTCTCCTGTGAGGTAGATTAAACTAAGTACTATGATCTAAAATTTGATACAGGTTTATTTAAAATATATAATTAATAATAATTGATAATAAATAGCCGAAATGATAAATATAAAATATTAGAAATAAAATTTTAAATTAGTGAATAACTAAAATAAATAACAAATGTAATAATTCACATTCATTATCATATATATTATTCATCTTTAACAACAGTAACAGGAATGGAAAAAAATTACCAAAAAACTCCTGAGAAGTTGAAGTTAACACACTGAAACTGCTTATAACTTCCACCCGCTTCACCAATTAGTCAAGCTCTCCAAAGACACCCAAGCAGATTATCCTGCAGCTGTGAGCCATGATATATCTATTCTAAACTAGTGACTCCAGGCTTCATTAATACACCACCGCTTCTTCATTGTCTAGGACCCTCCAGTACATTCCAGAAGTATTCTACTCTTCCGCGCCGGGCTCACTTGCACAGTAACTTTCCTTCAGTGTTTGCTTACCAGTTCTAATTAGAGCCATCACCATCCGGAATTTTGTCCACAATAAATTGCACGCTCAGAGTGGGGGCAGGGTCGAAGAATCAAATGAATATGAATCAATAATTAGCTTCGGTATCTAAAATTGAAATTCAGACGTATTGGAAGGCCAGAATGAACTCATATTTGTACACAGGGTACACGCCACATTAAAAAACAACAACATTACACTGAGTTGTTTTTTTTTTAATAGGACACAAAAAAAAGTAATATAAGAATATTTATAAAAATGGAAAATAAATACTAATATAAAAAATATGGCATTGTAATGTTGTTGGGAAGCCCATAGTATACCGCTGGGGGAAAATTTTTGAGTCGTAACTGCAACGGTCGCCCCTGAATTTCACTGAATAGCCGTAATATTTGTACTGGTGTTTCTCAGTTCCTGGTTGGTCTTTTTTCTTGAAACTTGGTTTATAAGAGCTGTCTGTTGGTGTCTGTTTCAACTGCAACAACAAAGTAAGCCTACATTGAACAGAAAATGAGAAATAAATACATAGCATAACTTCTCCATCTGCGGTTTAGTGCTGCAGTTGCAAGTGGTACAGCACCCTAAATTGAGGGCAAAAGCCTCCTCCTCTCCTCTCCCCTTTCCGTACTGAACTAATGTATTGTGGACCCTTTTCTATATTGAATGGATATATTGTGGACCCTTTTCCATATTGAACTTATATATTGTGGACCTTTTTCCATATTGAACTAATGTATTGTGGACCCTTTTCCATATTGAACTAATATAATATTGTGGACACTTTTCCGTACTGAACTAATGTATTGTGGACCCTTTTATGGATATATTGTGGACTGCAATCCATATTGAACTAATATATTGTGGACCCTTTTCCGTATTGAACTTATAATATTGTGGACCTTTTTCCATATTGAACTAATATCCGTACTGAACTGATGTATTGTGGACCTTTTTCCATATTGAACTAATGTATTGTGGACCTTTTTCCATATTGAACTAATGTATTGTGGACACTTCTGTATTGAACTAATGTATTGTGGACCCTTTTCCATATTGAACTAATATATTGTGGACCCTTTTCCATATTGAACTTATATATTATGGACCTTTTTCTATATTGAACTAATGTATTGTGGACACTTCTGTATTGAAATGTATTGTGGACACTTCTGTATTGAACTAATGTATTGTGGACACTTTTCTGTGTTGAACTAATGTATTGTGGACACTTTTCTGTATTGAACAGATATATTGTGGACCTTTTTCCATATTGAACTAATGTATTGTGGACACTTCTGTATTGAACTAATGCATTGTGGACCCTTCTCAATATTGAACTAATATATTGTGGACCCTTTTCCATATTGGACTTATAAATTGTGGACCTTTTTCCATATTGAACTAATGTATTGTGGACACTTCCATATTGAAGTAATATATTGTCCCTTTTCCATATTGAACTAATATATTGTGGACCCTTTTCCATATTGAACTAATAAAATTTAAAACTTTCCGTATTGACTAATGTTTTTCGTATTGAAGTAATACCTTTTCTTAATATATTGTGGACCTCTATCCATATTGAAGTAATATATTGTGGACGCAATTCATATTGAACTTATATATTGTGGACCTTTTCCATATTAAAAGTGTTGAAGTACTTATAAGCACAAGCACTAAGTGCTTGAATCCATGCCTTGTGTGTGTGTGTGTGTGTGTGTGTGTTGTGTTTATTGGAATTAAACATACATATCACGTGACATTGCATAGGCACATAGGTTCATGTGAATGGGTGGAGTTTGAATTAGGGCTACATGTATGGGTGGAGTATGGGACACTGTAGTCTGTCCAGATGAATGATGCATAGAAAGTGTTATACTACAAATAGAGGTTGTACAGAAAATGGGACTTGCACATTGGATAGGTTTTGGTTAAAAACAAAACAAAAAGAAAGGAAAAGAAAATTGGGGCAGAAGTGCTTTTCTATATTGCAAGAATCTGCAATAGAAATATCCTCAGTTTTCTAGTGCATCCAATTTAGACTTTTGCTTAATCCTCATGAGTTAATTTGAGTTGATTATGAGATACCTTAATTGCATCCATGAGTGCATTGATCATTTACTGCATTTATGGTCACACCAACTCAACTTCAACAGACTATAGTGTGGATGTGTGGGAGTGAGAGTAATGTATGTGGGTGAAGTGAGAGACAGGTGTGTAGGTAAAGTGTGAGACATGTGTAGGTGGAGTAAAAAACATGTGCGTTGGATTGTGAGGCATGTGTGGGTGGAGTATGAGCTGTGTGTGTAAGGTGGAGTGTGAGATACTAGTGTGGGTGGAGTATAAGGAGTGAGGGTGTGGTAGATTGATTGTCAGTGGGTTGAATGTATTCTAGCCTGTGGGGCCTTCCCGCCTTTTAAGTATCTCAAGCTTTTATTTATCGCCTGCTTCATAAGCACTAGTAAAGGGTCCTCAAAGGTGTTAGTGCAGCTACATTATGGGTGTACAATTGAACAACCGGTAAGGAGTCATTATAAGATAAAGTGTATTGATTGTTGAGGAGATTGTGTATTGCTGATTGGTAAGGCATCATCCACAATGGCAATACTTAAATAGTGCAGCAGTGTATTGATTGTTGATAAGGAGTAAATATTGTGTATTGCTGATTGGTAAGGCATCATCCACAATGGCAATACTTAAATAGTGCAGCAGTGTATTGATTGTTGATAAGGAGTAAATATTGTGTATTGCTGATTGGTAAGGAGTCATTAACAATGCCAATACTTAATGTGACCGGCTTTGGGAAAATTAGCCTAAACGCGGCAAAATGCACCTTATGGGTCAATTAAAAAAATTTTTTTTTTTAAATGATGGAAATAGATAAATAACTGTTAGCTCTAGCTTATGATGCAGCTGTAAGCTCTGGCGAGTTCTAGAACTCCTGCTACGAGGCTAGGAACACTTGCAAATTAACTTGTGTACGGGATGTTACCAAGAAATATTTTGATGGGCTGTTCATTTGCCAGGGAATCATTTGGGAGGAGGATGCTCGTCTCCCGTTGAAGCTATTTTACCCCCTTGAAATATTCTTAAAATTTCATAAGCAAAAAGCAAAGTTATAAGGTGAACAATTTAGGGAGGGAGGTTTTGAGTACAATAAAGCTCATGGGTGAAGTATTAAACTTGTGTTCAAGTAGAGAGTATGGCAGATGTCTTGTAGTCTTGTGAATATGTACACAATGGTAGGTTGAGGTTCCTTTGTGTTTCATAATGTCGCAGAGGTTTTCATTGGCTGCTAGGCTTGTGATCCACATCAGTTGGTACTTGAACCATGTTCGTTGCTAGACTTGTGATCTGTGCCAATATGGGATAGGGTTTTTAAAGAATATAAGATAGAATTAACCACCTTTATTCCTGACATGTGATCTGGTACAGTTAAGTAGGTCACTCACCAGTACTATCTCATCCACAAATGGTGAGCTTCGAGTATGGGACCATCAGAATCTATGAATATTTAGATAGTAGCATATGATGTTAAAGTATAATTAGAGTGTGACGTACTTGAGCATGCATCTCATGTAGCACTCAATACAAATGTCTCACACAATAAACTCATGTACACCTCTCACACTTCACCTATATGTAGTGGGAAGGGAAAGACATGTAGCACATTTTCTACATAAATTAATGTCTTTAACTGTTTGATTATCACTTAATGTTCTAGCAATATTTACTTACAGTATATTTTGAAGTATGCAAATTGAATTCAGTAATAATTATTGCCACTTTATTGTTATGCTGCAGGGTATGCTTTTTGATGTTTCTAGCAGTAATGGAGGTTGGCTACAATGATCAAGAATGATGATGAGTACAAGACTTTTTGACATTATTTGTTTTGATATCAAACTATCATCCAAATTTTTGTGTACCTGTTTTCCTTTGATGTAATATATTTTTTATTACTAACCAGAATTTGTGTATTGGTGCGCGGCGTTGTCTGGTACAGTATGGTATAGTATGCTGATTGTACAGTGTAGTAAAACCTAGTAAAACACAAGTACACCAGTTCTGCTATGTATGTTTTACTATTGAGTGAGCTAGAGTTTACTAGTGGTGGACAGGTATGGTAAAACATGAGTGACACTTGAAGTGTACTGGATGTTTTACCTCATGGTGTACTGGAATACTTATAGTTTACCTCATGTTTTACTGGACAGTGTAGAGGTAGTAAAACATGTGTAAAACATTCGTGCACAACTGGTCCGGTTTTAGAGTTTACTGCATAGATTTACTGTCCAGTACAACACAGGTAAAACTGAAGTGAATCATTAGTTTACAAATGTTTTACTGATGAGTAAAACGTGGTTGGCAAAGCAGTGAGAAGACTTCATTAAAGGCACCAACTAGACCTTCGCTGTTCATCTTCTATATACGGGACACTACTGAGAGAGATCGCCTGAAAAAGAGGCACTACCGCCGCAATTGTCGACCACGCGTATTTGAAGTCGTCCAATTGTCACTAATGTTTCTATTGTCGACCATTACCGCATACTTTGAGTTGTTATTCATTTATTTTCAATCCTATGCAAAAATCCCTTAAACACATTTAACATAAAACTGTAATGCCTCAATGGGGAATGTTATGAAGTAACTTAAGCTTCAATTGTAAAAAACCCACACCATTTTAGCAGGTTCAGTTAGAAAAAATTGGATTGATTCAAGTTGTAAGGTATCCATATTATTACCAAAGCAGTTCCCAAAATGGCATGACTCACTTCTGAACCAACTTCAAAATATAAACTCATTTTTTTACCTACTCAATTACACTTCTCAAGGAAGAAACCCTTTACCTAACCAATTATAGGTAAAGGGTCTCACCAACAGCATCCACTCCTCCCGGATAGGGGCATGCACCCATGCTTAATATTACCATGGCAATAATGGTTGAATGAACGCGCACCTGATGTGACTGGTTCTTCGTGTTCCTCCCGCCTCCAGCTTCTCCAGTGGTAAGACCAATGAGTGGGAATGAGTATAGGGTGCTGAACTGTGATAGTCGTTTTTTCTTGGGGGGATTCTGGCTGATTTTGTGGTATAGGTGGATACATGAAATGGGGGAAAAGTCTAGCTATGATGAATAACAAGAAGGCTGTTGCTTTTCCTACATTGTGGGGGTGTGGGTTCAAGCCCGTTGATTCAAGACTTAGCTCATTTCAGTGAGCAATGTTTCCAGTCAATTTAGGCAATCTATGCAAATTGTCGATCCTCTTTGCTACTTTGCAAAGGATATGCTTTGCAAAAGAGTTAGATTGTTGCATTTTGTTTACTGATCCTCAACCTTAATAGTGTCACACCAGCTTTACAATAAGTATTATATACAATCAATTGTAATAACTTTCATGATGAACGTATTACCTATACAGTATTAGAGAGTGGAGTGAGTGTGTCGATTTGAAATTATTAGGTATGAGGAATAATGTGGGGATGGGCTTCAGCTCCCTCAACCCCTGCACCATTCTTAGATAGACTTTGTATATATGTGACCATCTACAGGGAAAATCTGGCACAATGCGGCACGTGTAAATGTCGGGAAAATGTCGATTTAATTATTAAAATGTATCAAATAAGCCGGCGGCAGGGAACGGTTAGGGTGCATATATCGACAACGGTTGAGGCTATGACTTTAATACTTGGAGAGCTCAATATATGGATGCCGACAAATTTTTAAGTGCATAAAATAAATTTTAGGGCTCGCTTTGTGCCCGATTTTCCTGTAGACGGTCACATCTCTAATATTATTATTATTGTTTTATTATTGTTTATTATTATTAATGTTATTGTAATTATTTTTGTTAGAATTATTATTATCAGTAGTAGTAGTAGTATAGTAGTAGTAGTATGAGTAATAGCAAGGGTAACCGTGGTATTCAGGAAACATGATTAAAATGAGCCGAGTACTACTTATTTCTTTACGAGTGTTATGTATAGAGGTAATCACATGTTTAGGAGAGTGACTTGGGGAAAATTGCACGACAGCAGAAAAAACGCACGGGGCAAAGCCGAGTGCTATTTGAACTGTTGTAAGTACCATTTTCTCCCAAAATCGCACTTGCACGATCTCTGCATCTGGGTTTTGTATTGTACGTGGACATAGTCATACGATTACCATTCCTGATAACCACGACTTACCCAGTGCCAATTGAACAGCGATTACCCTTGTACATTTGAATGGGCAATTTACGGTGTGTATTATTATTATTAGTAGTAGTATTATGAGTAATAGCATGGGTAACCGTGGTATTTGAGATGGCATGAGTAAGTAAGTGAAATAGCACGAGGCGTAGCCAAGTGCTATTCTTTGCTTAACGAGTGCTATTAATCCCTAATACCACATACCTACATTTAACAGCCACCATTACTTTAAAACAACCCTTTCACTAAAAACTACTGCATTTCTAAGGCTAATTACCCCATACCTGCGCACTTACCCGTACTGTTTCACTTCGCTAACTGTACTATTTCAACTCCAACCATGCTAATTCAATTGAACAACGTTTTCTCTGTACATTCTTAATGGCTAATTTGCGCGGAGTACTATTAGTATGAGTAGGCACAGGTAATCGTGGTATTCAGGATTAATAGCATGAATAATGCTATTTATTGCTTTACTCATGCTATTAATCCTAATACCACGGTTACCCGTGCTGTCACTCGGTAATAGTACACTTAAATCTTACTGTAAATAAACTTTTCAGCGAAAACTATGGTGTTACTAAGGCTAACGCATGCACACTTTTACCCATGGTATTTCACTTTGCTATCTGTAGTATTTCAACTCCAACCATGGTATTTCACTTTCCCCATGTGATTTCAATTGAACGGCGATTTTCCCCATACATTTTTTAATGGGCAATGTACGCGGTGTACTGTTAGTATTAGTATTAGTTTTAGTATTAGTATTATTACTAGTGGTGCGCTCGAATAGCGCAAATGCATAGCGAGCGAGTAAATATATGAGTATAGGTAAAGATGATTTGTGAAGGAAATCGCTAAATAATAGCAATGATTAGGCATGAAGAGTTAACAATAACCGAATTACCTGAATAAACTTCGAAAGTAGTGGCAAAAAAGCGCAGCTTGACAAATACTTAACAATTGTTTCAAGAAGAGAGTAGCTATAAACTTTTTGGTTGAAACAAAGTTGCGTAAGGCAGTGCAGCAGGATTCTCCGTGCTCGTTAATTGAAAAATACTGGAACTGTGAACGCTTTACCTAACTTACGTAATTAGAAGCGCGGGCGAAATATTTTGACGTACGCATACATACCTATATATATATATCTGAAATCTCAATTGAACACGACTGAGAGTCAGCTTCGCTCGCTTCGCTCGCTCGCTGAATTATCAGTATTAGTTTTAGTATTAGTATTAGTATTATCATTATTTGTTTTGGTATTAGTATTATTATTACTATTATTATTATTTATTATTATTATAAATTATTATTTTTACTATTATTATTATTTATTATTATTATTACTATTATTATTATTTATTATTATTATTACTGTTATTATTATTTATTATTATTATAAATTATTATTATTACTATTATTATTATTATTATTAATTATTATTATTATTATTAATTATTATTATTATTATTAATTATTATTGTTATTGTTATTATTTCTATTATTGTTATTATTGTTATTATTATTGTTATTATTGTTATTTATTAAGCGATTTTAATGGCAGGACTTGCACAAAGCTGTATGAGGTCAAGAACACAGTAAAGGAGTTGCCAGACGACGCTGAGTGCAGAAAGACTGCAGGAATGAAGGGTGCCAAGCTACAGAGGAGAACACCACAGGACAGGACAGGACACAGTTCACAGTTTGTGATGCAGGAATGAAAACCTGACTCAGAAGGTAAGCAAGCTATTTCAGTGTGATGGGAATGACGGACTCGAAAACAATTGTCATTCAATTTCGTGGTTAATTACATTTAGTGGTTAACTTGCAATGTAATAATAGATCATAGCCTGCTCTCATGCTATTTTGTATTTGGTATTGCAATAGACTGGTGTATGTAATTGTGTTTTTGTGTACAGTATTAAATTGATATATGGAAATGTGTGTATGTGTTTGTATGTGCATGTGTGTATGTTCCCTCCTGTAATGGTTACTTGGAGAACTACTCCAGCACAAATACTCTTTGTGACGTTTATGTCCTCGCCAGAGCAAGTCTCCTCCATTTTTTTTTTAAGAACACCAAATTTCTCCCAGATAACTTCATTAATCAAGGCACTTCTGGCTAGTCTGGAAGCCATACTATATTCTAGATTAGCCCTCTAAGTTTCTTTAC
>WLWD01000555.1_pt1 | contig 38303 bp, 27 predicted proteins | sample 6712731 | NCBI WGS metagenome assembly WLWD01 (sample SAMN12718690, study PRJNA576275) | sponge metagenome | isolation source: marine sponge | host: Mycale hentscheli | place: New Zealand: South Island, Marlborough, Capsize Point | collected 2014-11-01 | reverse complement strand
ATTTTCCCAAAACCGGTGACATTTTATAAACACATATCACCTCAAATTCACATCAACATTACTGGATAACTGGTCTATTACAGAAATAATAACCTATTTGAAGAATGATTAGAAAGATACGTCTAATATAATTTTGATACAGGAATTATCTAATGTTCATAAAATTGAGCCCAGGCTAAATATGAAACCTTAGTTGTAGTTTTGTTCCATGAAGTAGCTGTATGGTAAAAGAACCCATGGACTGGCTTGAACCAGTCTGGAGTTCAAAATAACATTATTCATTGCCGTGGTTTACAAGATACTGTAATTATATTCATGTTATGGTACAAGTGTTAATTACCACACATTGGTTGCTAGGCAACATTCTGTAATCTATATTTTATAGCTATAGACAATTTTTTTCTATTGTTGCTATGGACCATTTTAAAGTCCTGATTTTATATAATTTTTTTCAAAATGTCTAAATAAATCCGACGATGAAAGGGTTAAACACTACTGGGATAGTGCAAAAAAGCTCATACAAAATTTTAACTTGCTTCAATAAAGCTGCAGACCGAAGTTCCGATGCGTACAGAGCTATAACGAGGTCCGCACTTCGTAGCTCTTCTGTTAGCTACTGATGGACCTCCAGTAGTAAAAAATCTAAGCCCGAGAAGGCCCCAACATCGAGAAAACGTCGATACTGTACGGTAGTCGAACTAACAATTCTCCGCGAGACAACTTCGTATAGGATGGCTTCAATTTTTTTAACCCAAAAAGCTCCGCCTCTGGAGCCTGTAAACAAAAAATCGGAACGTTTTATTGGATAAATGATTGTTTATATTTCTTTGAGTGAGACATACGGTGAACGAGAAAGATTAAAACGGTAACGCGGTCGAACGGAATGGCCGTTTTTTTACAAACGGCGTACCGTTTTTACCCCCGTTTTTTTAATGTGCGACGGCTGTTCTACGGAACGAAATTTGAACTTTTTTTTGTCTTCTACTGTACGTATGTCATTTTTGTACTTTTACCCTGGTGTTTTTGTGTTAGTTCGGTGGTCAATCCCATCCCAAACTTTACTAAACTGAATTTTCTGGTTTATCGATCATTACCCATATCACCCTAGAAATTGAATTGTTTATTGTTTTGAATTCTTTTGCGAGTGAAGTTGAAACTTGAAAACCACTGGAGTTCCATTTCTATTTGAGTTAGTGGCGGTGGTAATTCAATGCGCTCTTTGTCACGGTTATAAGCCGTACACAACAGTATTTACTTGAAAATTTAGTATCCACTAGACTAACCACGTAGGTAAGTCTTGTGTAGTGTCCAGTTGTGTGAAAGTATTGTGCGTTACAGCTTCTACTTAGCTAAAGAATATCACAAAGAAAACGTTTAAATAACATGTATTGTTTGGCTGTTGTTTTTCAATTCAAACAGTTGTGACGAGTGGTTACTATGGCATTTAAATCACTTTACCGCTGAAACGTAATTTAAAAACTCGACATTATTTTTAGTAGCTTTGAGTGTTAGAAGTTAAAATCGATCATATAACAATAGTGTAGTTGTAGGTTCGCTTGCCATTTGTGCTCGAGCACACCACTAGTAGTACTCGACGACAAGCACGGTCGCTCGGGTAACGGGCTATAAATATGTGTGGACGTACATATGTCATTTTGTACTTTGACCTCGCGTATTTTTGTGTTTGCTCCATGTTCGACCCCATCCCAAACTTCACTAAACTGAATCCTCTGGTTCAGCGATCATTACCCATATCACCCTAGAAATTGAATTGTTTACCACTTTGAATTCTTTTGCGGGTGTAGTTAAATCCCAAAAAATTATGGGCGCTCCATTTCTATTCGAGTTAGTGGCGGTGGTAAGTTAATACGCTATTTGTCGTAGTTATAAGCCCTATGCAACAGTATTTACTTGAAAATTCATTGTCTACTAGACTAACCACGAAGGTAAGGTTTGCGTAGGTATGTTCAGTTGTGTGAAAGTATTGTGCGTTACAACTACTACTAAGAATATCACAAAGAAAAAGTTAAATAACGTGACTTGATTTTGTTGCTTCTTTTTCAATTCAAACAGTTGCGGGGAGCGGTTACTATGGCATTGAATCCCCTTTATGGTTGTATACGTAATTAAAAAACTCGACTGCATTTTAGTAGCTAGTATTAGTAGTTAAAATCAATCACTTAACAATAGTGTAGTTTAAGGCTCGCTCGCCATTTGTGCTCAAGCACACCACTAGTATATCAATAAAAATAATAGCTCTAGAAACAGAAAAGTTAGTAACCTTATATATAATTGATTGCAGTACAAGCAACTGTAGTCGTTAATGACTACATTTTAATCACACTGGATAGAGAATAATACCTTTATTATAGGGTCCAGGATTGGCTTCTACATCTCCACATAGTAATAATAGCTTCTGTTTTAGTGAAGTAGTTCTGGAATGGATTTCTTTTAAGATGTTAATTGAACTATTCCAAATGAACCAGATCAGTGGGAGAGTTAGAATTTCAGCTTTATCATTTGCCTTTGGTTGTTTTATTATGGTACAGAAGTTGATAGATTTAGGTTTTGTTTTCCTTCTGAAGATCCACATCATTGTGATGGCTATTAGCAGATATTGAATGCTTGAGAAACATTGAGGTTGATTGATATATGAACAACGAGTCTCCCAGAGCGTTGATCTGTATAGTCTTCTATTGGTACTTTCCCAGTGTGCAGCTGGATAACGATGGCGACCCATTGGTAAAGCTTTAAATAACATGCACATACAAAAATAAAGCCAATTAATAAGATTACATCTTGTTATTATTGTTAGAAATTATCAATTTACTTATAACATTTTCTATGTTGCATAATTTATATTTCTACTGTTTCATGCTTACATTTTAAAGATTGCTTGTCCAACATTTTAATGAGGCTTACAAATGCAAATTATTCATCCTAGCCATTTTTTTTTTCAGGCAGATGATAGTCAAGTTATAAAAAAATCATGATAAATTAACTGATGAGAAAATATCCCAACAAGCATATATCATATTGTTGCTTACTAGTTATAGATTTTGGAAATCGCAAAATGTGTCACCTAGCAACAAACAACAAAAATGTAATTAATTTTTTAAATTTTATTGAATTTTAATGTAAATACGAAGAGAGAATACTTAATACGAAGTTATACAATACAAGTCATTGTTGTATAATCAATACAATTATTGGCGAGTGAGCGAAGCGAGCGAGACACCATCTGGAGTAACTCAATTGAAAATTGGGGATATTTGATATATATGTGGGGACGTATGTAGCTATGTCATTTGTACTTTGACCTTCACATATTTTTGTGTTAGTTCGGTGGTCGACCCCGTCCCAAACTTCACTAAACAGAATCCTCTGGTTTATCGATTATACCCGTATCACCCAAGAAATTGAATTGTTTATATTTATAAATTCTTTTGCGGGTGCGATTAAAACTTGAATACCTACCGGAGTTCCATTTCTATTCGAGTTTGTGGTGGTGGTAATTACTTGAAAATTCATTGTCCACTAGAAACCACGAAGGTAAGTCTTGTGTAGGCATGTCCAGTTGTGTGAATGTATTGTGGGTTACAGCTACTACTTAGCTAAAGAATATCACAAAGAAAACATTTCAATAACGTGTATTGTTTTGTTGTTGTTGTTGTTGTTGTTTTTCACTTCAAACAGTTGCGGCGAGTGGTTACTGTGGCATTGATATACCCTTTACTGTATAAATGTAATTTAACTCGACGTTATTTTTAGCAGCTTTGAGTGTTAGTTATTAATCATATGACTAGGCTCGCTCGCCATTTGTGCTCAAGCACATCACTGTTGTATAAAGTGATGTAGCTCGCTTGGTAGAAATGTCCATTATGAGACAGGAGAATAGTTACTCAACTGCCCACAGTTACCCTGCTGAACCCACAGCAGAACAATCCCACACTAATAACCCAACGTGTTCAGGCTACTAAACAACAAAATAGACAACTGACGAAGTAGCAACAGTGATAGTAGTAAAAGTATAAGAACAAGCCACACTATATTTTTTATAGGCAGAGCAGAGCAGAGCAGGGGCCCCTGTGGGACAAAAAAACAACAACAACAAGCAATGAAAGCAAATAGTGTAATAGTGTAAGGTAAGGGTGAATGAGGTATATGTTCAGGCCAACAGACTGAACAACTGCTACAGGAATGAACATCCTCTACTAACATTATCATCACTCATAAACACTTCAACGCACACACAAATATATCACAAGGTCTTCCACATAATGTTATTCATGGCTCAAACCCACTGCTGGTTGCGTCATTGTGTCAGTGGAACTGATGACAGTCAACCTTATCGAACTATCAGAGGATACTAGGTACCACACTTGGTAGCAGCGGTGGAGGAAAAGATTCAAGTCAAGTGAAGGAACTAGTACAGAAAGATGTAGCAGTTGTCCCTGACCATCTTACTAGTGGGTGTGTCCTGTACTCAATAGACATCTGAATGATGAAGACAGATTACTGGAGGAATATAGAAAAGCAAAAAAAAGCATCCCCATAACCATAGAGAACTGTACCTGAGGAGTAATGGACAGCTAAAGCATAAATAGTGGCATATAGAGTCCATGATGAATTATATATCTTATTATCTTGGTCAGCAAACAGTAAATTGGTTGAGTTTCTAAATAAATAGGCCTTATTTAAACTGGTAAGAAAATCTGAGTTGACAAACAACCCGTGTTACAAACGTACCTCACATTGTAGTTTATTCTTGTTAAAGTAGCCTTGAATAGCAACAAATTCCTGAGCCTAAAATGAACCAGAATGTCAAGCAGAAGGGTAGAAACGAAGTCACCAAACTACGACTGCTTTTTGTTTACAATTGTCTCTGAGGTACTGCGCATGTGGTTGGCTTGGTTTGAGCGTGTGGCTAAATCCCGCCGCGTGTAGCGCGGGAAACGTGTGGTTTTATTTATCCACATAGACTTTTCTATTGAGTTTTGAAACTGCACTTTCCCGCCAGCTCTGAAGTTTTTAAAGGGAATTTTCTGAACCGCTTCAGCACAAGCTTTCGAATGGTACAAACCCCGGAAGCGTAGCTACTTCCGTTCAAAAGTTATTAACGTTTATTTACCGTGCCAAATCAACTTGGACATACTATAGTAATTAATACTTCTGTGGCTGAGCTGGACTCATTGTTCACTGTCTTTGTGCAAAGGTAGGAGGGGGACCCCTCTACCCCTCATCTACCTACTCCTATATAGCCACTGAGCGCTGCAGATTCTTTGTCCATTTGACCAACTTAGCCTGTTTGTGTTACTGTATGTCTTTTAATATAACTTTAACCATTATTAATAGACAAACTATGGGATACTAGCAAGGAACTGGTGGCAGTCAACCTTATCGAACTATCAGAGGATACTAGGTACCACAGTATGCAAATCGTATTTATGGTTAGGCACTTAACTATGTGATAATGAAATGCTTGTATTTGTAAGTCCCAAAACGTTGCAGCTAGTGGTTACTATGACATTAAAACACTGTCTCAATATGCAATTTAAAAAATTTGGCCATGCTTTGGTAGTTTAGTGCTTTTTTTGTCAGAAACTGCTGGTATTTTAGATAGTCCGAATTTTTTTAATAAAAAATGTTTTGAATTACTTGTATGTACATAAGAGCTTGCTCACCATTTGTGACCGTCTATAGGAAAACCGGGCACAACGCGGCACCCTTCGAAAAAAAATTTGTTGCACTTACGGAGTTATCGGCGTCCAGATGTTGAGCTCTCCAAGTTTTATCGTCGTAGCTTAAGTCGTTCCCGCTATAATATACCTAACCGTTCCCTTCCGTCGGCTTGAAACAATACATTTTTAAGAAATCGATCGATCTTTTCTCGATATTACGCACGCCGCGTTGTGCCCGGTTTTCCCGTAGACGGTCACATTTGTGCTGAAGCACATCACTAGTATATGTATAACCTAATATAAGCAGCCAGTATTTAAGACACTATTATTTGTCACTGATTGGCTCTGAATATGCTTACTTAAAGCAGTATTGCAGATTCAATAACTTCATCAAAGTTTGATTCTATTTTTGGAGTAGAAAAAGTGAGCATTACTGATATAGCGAACCTAGTATCTATATAATAATGCGCTTGTGTGTCAGTAACGATGATGATGGTGTATATCCATGAATAATTCATGAGCTTAAACAGTTTGTTAAAACATCATCATTGCATTGAATGGGTAAAATGTCATTACATTCAGTAGAAAGTGACTGAAAAGCGGGTGGAATACATGAGGGAGAGTGGCATAGGTTTCAAAAGGAAGGCGAAAGTACGAAAGAGAAGGCAAAAAGGAGATTAATTGTAACTAAAAAGCAGGCAGAATTGGTTGAGGTAAGGCGGCGTAGAAAAGGAGGCGAGAGTACGAAAGAGAAGGCAGATGTGGAACAATTAATTGTAACTAAAAACTAGTGGAATCGAATTGTCGAATAAAGGTACAAAAGGAAGGTGAAAGTACAAAAAAAGAATCGCAAAGCTAAGTCCACGATCATGATATAGAAGGACACAGAGATTCAGAAGCAGGAGAGGTAGACAAAGGGAGAAGACTCCATGACTCAAGAAGAAACAGCTGAAAAAAAGGAAATGTGGGAGATAGGAAAAGCTGAGATAGTTAAGGGAAAAAAAGAAAGCAGGAAAGGGAATCTGATGTGACCTTAACTAATGGTAGAGAATGGTAACAAAGAATAAAATAACTAATGTTACCGCATAATTTGCAGAAGTGCCACATGTAGTGGGGTACTTGCTAGTTGAGTATATTATCAATGCACTACATCTACATGCTATAGTCACAAGTCTATACCAGAACACTAACTTAGTTTATCTACATATTTAGTTACACTTACCGATTAATACCAACTAGAGAGCCACACCCACACTTGAAGTAGTCCTTGATACTTGACAGATAAGAATTGCTTGCTATTCTACACAATAAGAAATGGAATTAGATGTTTCTCAAATTCATCCTCCACAGGTCATGCCAACCACCATTATTGAAAAAGTACCGATATAAATGGCATGAAGAAATTACTGAATCAAGCCTTAACCTTCACCCAAACAAGTTACCATAACATTTTTCCAGTCAGAAATTACCGCCTAAATGCATTTTCACTGACCGTTGTAATTTCGCTCTAGTTAACCAGGAAAACTCTGAAGAAAGAAAAGCTTGAGCCGTTTAGCTAAAAAATGTCAAGGACCCCACAGCCTACTAGCTCAGCTCCACCCCTTTTTTGAGTTTGAATAAGCACATAGCACGTGACAGCGAAAAGTACAGTGCCCATTTAGAGCCTCTCTCCGACCTACGTCCTTGGTCCTTTCTGCATTAGGGAAGCCTTAACTACATAACTACAGAGCGTGGAAGGGGGGAACATTTAGTGCTGCTCGGGCTCCTCGTTTAAATACTCTATATGTAGCTAGTGCTTCAGGGCAGGGCTTCTATATGGTAGAGTCCCTCCAATTGTGTTGTTAGGAACTGTTGCTAGGTTCTAGCTAAATTAGTTAGGCGCTGCGCGGTAGTCGTTAACTACTGTTTTTAGGGTCCCTCCGGCCCTAAGCGTAGCGCCCACGCTACTACCAAGAGCCTTCAGGGACCCTAAATACAGTAGTTCCCTCTGAAGCAGTGCCTAACTATTATTTAGAACATAGCTAACACCTTTTTTGTATTGTGAAGTAAGCATTCTATCCAGCATAGTGTTGTTCAAGTGAGTGCACAGGGATACTAAATGCCAGAAGGGAGGATACTACTAGGATAGTATCCTCCCTTCTGGCTAATAGTATCCACCCTTCTAGCATTTTATTAGTTTGTATTTGGGGGGTTTAGGAGTTGTACAAGCATTAATTAAAAAATTTTTTATTTTATCTATGGTGCAAGAATGTTGTTTGCATGGTTTTCCTGATGGATTCATTGCATGCCTTGCATACTAACAATATTTTTCTAACTAATACAATCATCACCAAAATGAGAAAGTGAGAAAGAAACCAATAACATAATGAACAATAAAAAAGCAGTTATATATTATGCTGCATATGTTATTTTAAAAGTTTTAGTACTATTCTTGTGGATATTTATATCACTACAGTTATGAAAATTAAAGGCACCCCTTCTAGTATATTGTTTGCAATGTAAAAGCACTACATTCATGGTATTTTTGTTGTGTTTTGCTTATGTAATCAAAATCCTTCCTTATCCATCGCAAGCTGTTCATCAATGTCAAATACTGTATATACAAACTTTTTGCATGGCCTTACATCTTTCAACATTTCATCATCATGTAAAGGTTGACCAAATCTTGATTCAAAAGCTAAGCTAGACTGGAGATTGACTGTAAAGAGCAAAGCTGGAGTACTGACTGTGAGGGGCATGACTTGAAAGAAGTTGACAGTGAGGAGCTAGACTGGAGAGCTGACTGTGAGGAGCTAAATAAAAGAGAGATGGTTGAGTTGAAGAAGGTGGAAGAGTAGCTGGTTGAAAGAAGATTTAGGAGAGACAAAGCCGTTTTGTAAATTTTATCTCACCAATTGAGCTGAAATGCAAATAATAGGTAATGTAGATGGGTGGGCTGGAATGTTCTTTTTGACTAAGTTTCGTTGAAAACGCAGTGATATTGATTCTCCTGACTCTAATTCCATCACTTTCACCCGTTCATTGGAGTCGAGCGCACAACACATGAAAATATTCTATGCACCATGGCTCCTTAGAATTGCTGCAATTACTGGACACCTCTCTGTAATGTCTCTACCGTCTTTGTCGTAGCTAGAGGGGGCTCGAGGAGTGTCGTTCGAGCCCCCCTTTTCTACCTACAATATAATACTTACAGTTTTTCCACTTCCGAAGTTACTACCTCCATCAATCAAGCAAAACTAGAACGAACGAAAGACTTGACGAGTACACAGCATTTAGCGGTACTATTTCTAACTAGTGGTGTGCTTGAGCACAAATGGCGAGCGAGCCTTAAACTACACTATTGTTAAATGATTGATTTTAACAACTAACACAAGCTACTAAAATAAAGTCTATTATTGCGGGTGTCACTTCTTGTAGAGCCTCTTCTTCCTGAAGAGCATAGAGCGGAAATTACGAGAGTAATCCAGCACCTATTGTTAGAAAAATGACAAGCCAGTATGAGCTGCAGCTTCACTGCACCTGGTAGTCGTGGCCGCCCACTAATAGGAATACCAGAAGATCAGCTGAGGTTTCTTCTTGAAAGTGATTTCAAGATTACTGATATAGCAGGAATGTTTGCTTGTTCCACTCGCACAATACAAAGGAGGATGAGAGACTATCAAATAGAGCCTAATCAGTTTAGTGATATTATTAGTGATTATCAGTTGGATGAGCTTGTGAGTGATCTGGCAGTACGTTTACCTGATTGCGGTATTCGAGCTATACAAAGCATGCTTAAGAGCAATGGCATTGTACTCCAGAGAGAAAGGGTGAGACAGTCTCTCCACCGTGTTGACCCTACTGGAATAGAAACTAGGCTACGTAGAAGACTTCATCGTAGGTCATACCAGGTATCCAGTCCGAATGCTTTGTGGCATATTGACGGCTACCATAAACTTGTACGGTGGCGAATGGTTGTTCATGGGGGAATCGATGGCTACAGTCGAGTTCCTATGTATTTGAAGGTAGCTTCGAATAATAAAGCCAACACTGTTTTAGAAGCATTTTCACATGCAGTGGCCAACTATGGCTTGCCATCTAGGGTAAGGGTTGATTGTGGTGGTGAAAATGTGCAAGTTGCTCGTTTCATGCTGGAACATCCTCAACGTGGTCCTGGAAGGGGAAGTTTTATTATGGGCCGTAGTTAATATGGAGTATTTTGACTATTACATTTACAACAAATTTTTGGTATAGGCCTAATTGGATCAAAATATATGGCAATCGGTATTACCGATCTGACTTTGTACATGATGGATTTCAGGAAGACGATCTTCCTGTCTTTTGTAAAATTGTGGACATCATTATTTTGGCCGAGACTATTCCACTGCTGCAGCTGGATGTATACAAACGTTGGGTATCAACGGCCACTTATCATCTTATCAAATATCTCGTACTACTAATAACACTGTTTTTACTGTCACAATTACATCATAAAGATCAATATTATGCTCATTCCAGTCCAGGTGATTCAAATACATACATTGCCATGAAATCACATGTAACAAACATTATTAACAAGAATTAATTTATGTTTCTGATATTATTATGACAAAGAAGTGTGATTTTGTGATAAGGGAAAATCCTATTCCTGAGATACGATTTAGTGCAAGATTTATTAGCATAGCATTACACTTGACGGAGATTTCATAATGATTTCTGCTATGTCTTAATAGTTTGACGAGAGTGGGTGGAGTGAGGGAAGCTCAGCCACTTATATAAAAGTTTGAAGTGGGGACTGGAATAATCCCTCCCAGTATCTAAGTCAATGTCCTGCATTAAAACACCTTTCAAAACAAAGTGCTAAAAAAACAAAAAACAAACCGTAAATGTAACAATAAATAAGTAGCATCGACGTAACGAATGTTAAAATAACAAAATTATCTATTTTTAGTGTAATCATTGAATTAATTCGCTAAATTGACAATAATTATGTAATTATGACATAAACAGTTAAAATAAAAGGCATATGTCACTTTAACAATGCGTCAATATAACATTTTATGTCACTATAACGTACGAGTTTTTACAGTGCAGTAAATATTTAAGGTATGCTTACCCGGAGTCAATTCTACCTGTCCAGTGGTAGTAAACAATGATTCAAAGAGACCCGGAGAGAACTGAAGAGCAAATCCAACACCAAGTATTATAAGTCCATCTTTAAGTTGATCTAGCTCCCCTTTCGACTTTAAGATAATATACTGAAGTGACAGTGCTTTTACAATAGAATTGTTGTTTTCTAAATTTATAGAAGATAAAGGTGTAGTATAATCCCATTATCAATAAGAACATCTGAATTGACTTCAATAATGTTCTTTAACTCAACATTGCTGGTTGCATTATCAATCTGAATAAAGAAAAAAGAAACATGTTAATAGCTAATTATAGAATACAAAATCTATGCTGTACTAGACCAGCATTTGCTTGTAGCATACAGTAACACATTACAAGAGAAATGTCCACCTTCTCCACACATACATGTAGCAAATTGCATTACAGTTTTTTAAACTTCTATTCCCTCTCTTTCCTTTGTTTTCTTCATTTCTTATTTTCCTCTTTAGTTATCTTTTCTTTCTTTGTTATTATGTGTGACTGTTTTCTTTTCGTTTGTTTTTTTCACTTCATTTACTTCATTTTTCATATCTTTTCTTGTTTTTTATTCTTGCTTATGCATGGTATTGAAAAAGTAGTTTTTGTTAGTTATAAATGGTACATGGAAACTAACGTACAAATGTATCATGCCATCAAATAAATGATAAATCATGCATTTGTATTTGATTCATAATATCAGAATGGACAATATTAGCTGTTACCTCTCTTTCCCCTCCCCCCCTCGTTACCTATCTCCCCCTCCCCCCATACATGCACACACATACACATTATACACTATATCAGCAAATCAAAATAACATTTTGTTTTATCAATAATAATATATATAAATATATAGAATACTTAAATAGTGAGTGACAATTGGAGGAGTTCTTAACTATTTTTAGAATGTCGTTATTAGAATACCACAACTATTTATTGTTCTGTTTGATATTACATTAGCTACCTGCTTGGATTGGAATGTATGTCGTATATTGTTAGATAGCGTGTTCACATTCTTATAAAAGTACAGTGTTCCACTTCATCCTTGTTCTTGCTTTTCAAACATTTTGGCAACTGAACTTATATTTAGAACTTCCAGTAAGAAATCTTTAACTGCAATGGACAACCATTGCAGAACCTGGTGACAGTGGAATTTACTACTTGGAGACCTCCTTTCTAGTAAACCTGAGCAGTGGTCCCTCAGGTATTTATGAAACATGCCTGAACAAGACATGGATGCATACTTACATGCACTTTATATTATATTTGCATAATTTGATGACAAAGTTTCTAGTGTGCTGAACTCTAGTACAGCTAGCTAATATGCCTCACAAAATTGAGCTGTCATGACTACTGGTAACTGCATATGTTTATCTAATTATTGATTCCTGAGAAATGCAATTACAAATAAAAAAATTTTTCCAGAAATATGAATAAAAAACATAACAAGTGGGGTAAAATATTATGTTCTCTATGCACACGTTTTTTTAACATGTTAACTAGAAAATACATTTGTGTATCTACTATGTCCAGCAAAAGCACAGGTAAATGATCAAATTACGGAGAATCACTATGTCCACACTTCTAACTACTCAGTTTATTGTGATGTGTCTTTATGATTTAAGTTATGCAAATGTGCAAGTTTGTTGACGAGTCATGTTCCCCATTCTGATCCAGTATACTCCAGTTTGAGATAGTGGATTATCTTGTTGTATGGCATCACAGGATTCTGCAGGATTCTGTGGGATGAGGCCCAATACTGGTACTCCATACTGTGAGCCTAGGAAACTGAAGATGTCTGCTTTAAGTTGGTCTCTATCTTCAGCTGTAGGGCAGCTATCATACAGTCTTACACCATTGAATAAATCATCATCAGGAGCTACAATAACAAGTCAAAAAAAAGAAGCACAGTTTGAAATTTTATTGCTAGAAGAATTATTATCACTGGTCATGGCATTCTACATTTTAGTTAAGAAAAACTTTGTGGGTCATTGACTTTTACTTGTTAATTCTCTTCATGTCTCACACATTGCAATTAGCTAAAGGGCCGGAAATATTGAATTGCTTCGTTAGGCAATTGGAATTGGTCTGTCAAGTTCTTACCATTTGTGGGAATGTGTCTAGTCATGCTACATGCCCTTATCCACATACCCATTAATGTTGAGATATCAATCTGTCTATCTATATAATATATATTGTTAATTTAACTTTACCTAGCTTAATCTGAGTCACCATGCAGAGTATAATAACAAGATGTGAAACATGGTTTTTTAATAGATCGGAATTCAATCACAAGTGTAACCAAATTTTCATTACTCATTAACCTTAGTCTCCCATTTAGAGTTCTTTAGGATATATAAACTTGAAATTGTAGCAGTAATAGAATACAGATCAGTGTAGTTTAGGATATAAACAGCTCATGGGCTTATAAAGTAATGCTTACTGATTTTTTTTGTGTGGAAGTAAATATTTGTAGTCTACAAAATTTATGATTTTCTACCACTGGCCACCAAGGCTAACAAGTGTTTTTAAATCCTGAGATAATAATTAATGTTAATTAACTGGCCATGCTTGTACACACTGGGAGAATAATAATCAACAAATTGAAAAAAATCACATACACAATAGCAAACAAAAAACCATTAGAACTAATTATAGCCTCATAGTCCTTCAACTACTAAGTACTGAATAAGTACAACTATAGCTAAATGAAGCCTTACAATCATTAACTTGAACATCGAACATTTTATCCATGTAGCCAACAGAATTACTAACTGTACACAAATACTGGCCTCCAGCATCATAAGATACGAATATCCAAGTCAATGTAGATGAATAAACAGTACCAGCCAATGAAGAGCTGATATCGATATTAGGATTTCCACTAGAATTAATACGTGTTCCATTATGTCCAAATCACATCAGGCAAGGGGACCCCCATATAACTGCAGTTTAATAGAAGCACTTCACCAATTGTAACTTCTATTGATTCAGTGCTTTCGTCGTAAATGTCTATGTCTATAAAAAAGAATGGTATGTAAACTGCTGAACTAACTTAAACCTGTCTTTTACAGCACCCAAGTTGGTGTTCACCAGTGAAATAAACTTTGGGGTAACTAAATTCAGCAGATCATAATATTAATAGTAAATATAAATTTATTTATATAACCATACTTGGTTCGGATATCTCCACAATCCAAGTCCTTTGTACATCATTCAGAGGTGCTGACACTCCATTGTCCACAAAACACTGGTACATTCCAGACTTGGTAATCACAGGATAAGAAATTGTCAACTGATGGCCAGTTACTAAGACACCGCTTGCATTTGAGATAGGAATGCTATTATAGAACCAAAGTACATGTGGAAGGGGCATTCCAGTATTACTGCAACTCAGTACAACTGGTGGACCTCCAGCAATAATGTCTCTCCTTACAAGATCAATTGATGATTGTGATATTGAAGGAGGTCCTACAAAATATATGTAGCAAGACTACTATCATTTGCACACTTCAATATCCCATTAAATATTTGAAAATAGCATACACATACTTGTGTTGCAATATAGCAATAGTTAAAAAATGTAACTAACTACAATTAATATTATTTTCTCAATTATTTTTCTCATTCATTAGATGTATTCAATCTCTTAAATGGGCTTCTAAAAATATAAAATAAGAAAATTTGGCTTTCACCAAGGATCTAACCCAGGAAAACAAGCACTCTAACCACTGAGCTATGACAACCGTCGTCGTGTAACAAATTTTTCTATTTCTGCACTAATATTGTTAGGGTACAGCAACTATGGTGCTACTGTATTAAACTCAAAAGAACAATCAAACCTTGTACTTTTACTAAGTAACTTAAACTTATGGGTGCCATATCACAACGGGAAATATTTTCATAACATTGGCTTCAATGATTTTGAAGAACTTACTGACATAAGTGAGATTGAGAGTAGTAACGAACAAGGTGCTGCCTCCTCCGCTTCCAGTACATATTATAGAATTTACAGTTGGTTGATCAGGAACCGTGTATGTCACTCGAGTAGATATACCAGATATCTCAGAACCACCATCAAGACGACATCTACTATCAAACTCCTCATTTGTGTTCGTCGTCCCGTATGCTGCTGAAATATGAAGAATTACTTCTTCTCCAACGGTTGCAACAACTGTTCGATCCAATACTAAGAATATTGCCTGCTCACCCACAGGGAGGTTGCCCGCAACTGTGTATATTATACCAGACTGAATCATCTCATTTGTCCTTGCATTAGTAACAACACAGGTATATTGGACATTGGTAACACCCGTATCTACATCACTAAAATACAAGTAGCGACCATCTTGAACAGACTCTACAAATGATGGTCCATCTTCGAGTGTAACTTGACTTCCTAGCTGGTTATTGCTAGCCACTGTATACCACTGTATCATAGGAGGAGGATTGGATGCATTCACAGCACACTCCAATGCCACTGAACCTCTCATCTGCGTCCTAACTGTAACACCTCCAGGGGAGTCTCTGAAGCCACCAAAAACTGCAAGAAGTGTTATATAGAGTGATATTTACTTCAACAGGTACTATATGTGATCAGCAATCTCAGTACTTGAGTGCTACTACCAAATTAAAAAATGCTCAGCTGTATTTTTTTTTAAATAATGCTTGCAAACATCCTCGATGTTGTAGCACTATTAAAGGCTTCTTTGAACACAATTGAAAAAAATATTGTGCTGAGCGAATATATTAATTGTTTCCTCCAAATATGCAGAAAATCAACAATAAAAAATGGTATGCAATAGACTTATACAAAAATATAGAAGTACAGAAATGTACTCCCTTACTACTACATGTATATTGTATAAAAATTTTCTTTTGGAACATAAAAGATTGCAAAAGTGTAAATTATTATAGAAGTATAGTTCTTTGTATGAAAATTCAAAGGACTAGCTACATAGGAAAAACTTATGCTGGTTCAGTTGAAGGAAACTTTCAGATTGTATTTTTAGTTTTTAATGAAATATCTATCAGCCAATATAGTAAATATATTTTTAGTAAGGTATATGGACTTGATCCTCCTCAAATGCACCGACCTTAGTTAGGTTAGACTAGACTGTGGTCAAGTTGGGATTGACATTATGTTGAGAACTGGGAAGCCGTAAACATCAATTGAATTCTAAGCTCAAATTTTGAAATACAGAAAGCTGCACCCACCTTTGTTTTCTTTATTTATAAAGACAATAGCTAATACACAAAAAACGAACTGCACTATAAGCTTCTATTTCCGGTCACTCAAAAAGGGAGTTTAATTATTGACCACTACTTTAGTTAATTTTTGAGTGAGCTTTACTCATGCCCCACTGCAATGTCTCGTGTAATCCACTAATTTAGTGACATAGCTTTTACTGTCACAGTGAAAGGTTGGTTAGTTTTCTAGCATGCAAACGTATGGTAGTTAGATAAGCTAGAGTGATTGGTGGTTTGATAGTTTTTCCTTATCCTTTGATTGCTGCTTGAAGTCTGACCTAAATTCTTTCAACACATCTCATGGTATTTATATGCTTACCACCTACAATGACCAAAACATAGTAGTACAGAATCTTCACGTTAAAATGATTATTATTATTATTTTACTATCTTAAGGGTGCTAGCACACAGCAACACTTGCATGAGGCTTAACTGAAGCAATTGTACGATAGTGAGCTGGCCTTATATCTGCGTACAAATAAGAACTGCTGGCCAAAACCAAGTAAATTTCTTTGCTAGATACAGTTTAATTAAATTCATGGTTTATGTGTGAGTTGTAAGGATCCAGTCAAGTCAAGATAATTGAATGTATAATATTACTAGTGGTGTGCTTGAGCACAAATGGCGAGCGAGCTACACTATTGTTAAATTTGATTTTAACAACTAACACTCAAGCTATTAAAATAAAGTCGAGTTTTTTAATTACGTATGAGGTAAAGGGGTTTCAATGTCATAGTAACCGCTCCCGCAACAGTTTGAATTGAAAAAGAAGCAACAAAATCAAATCACGTTATTTAAAATTTTCTTTGTGATATTCTTAATAGTAGTTGTAACGCACAATACTTTCACACAACTGAACATACCTACGCAAGACTTACCTTCGTGGTTCGTCTAGTGGACAATGCATTTTTAAGTAAATACTGTTGAGTAGGGCTTATAACTGTGACAAATAGCGCATTAACTTACCACCGCCACTAACTCGAATAGAAATGGAGCTCCCATAAGTTTTTGAGTTTTAACTGCACCCGCAAAACAATTCAAAGCCGTAAACAATTCAATTTCTAAGGTGATACGGGTAATGGTCGCTAAACCGGAGGATTCTGTTTAGTGAAGATTGGGACGGGGTCGAACGCGGAGCGAACACAAAAATACGGAGGGTCAAAGTACAAAATGACATACATACGTCCATATATATAAATAAACAAACATCCCCGATTTTTTCATTTTTACCCCTGTAAGTGTCTCGCTCGCTACGCTCGCTCGCCAATTAAGGGCTGTCAACATTCCTTCATCTGAGATAACTTCACATCCAAGTCTGCAAGTCAAGATGGATATGACTCATTCTCTAGAAAGATTTCACTTTAGGAGGTAATAAAAAGAAACAAAAAGAAACAGGACGGGGGTTTGACAAGATAGACTGACTATAGCCAATTGCACTATAAGTTAGCTAGTTTTGCTGAATTCAGACATTGCCTAATTTATGCAAACACAATTTAGTTAATGATTATTGACTTAGCTAAATAAAGACTTTCACTTACCTTAACAATAGCTCCTTCTTTATAGGAACAAATATGGCGACAATGGTGTAAGATCTGGAGTGTTAAATGAGAAAATCCTTGGATTTCACGAGCTTAAGTCGCTATTAAGGTTAATTGATTCTTAATAGTGAGCGCGTAGGCGGTGTGTGAGCACCCTTAAGATTTCTGTCACAGGTAAGAGTAAATTGAAATAACAAACAACAACGTACATGCATGAGACACTGATGCGTTTCTACTCCTGATGGTAACAGTGACATTATTTAGACCAATGGTATTGGTAGCTCTGCAATGATAGAGTGTGCCAGTCCTAGAAGCTCCTCCTTCTTCTCCCTCAGTAACATTCAGTCCTATACTGCCGTCACCTGGGGTGATTCCCTGGGCAGTGATGTCAGTACTTCCTCTAAACCAAGTCACAGAGGGTGTGGGATCACCATCCACTCCACAACGCAGCACAAGGTTTACCAGAGAACCATTGAATTCTTGGAGAGCTGATACGAGCACAACAGTATCTGAAGGCTGTTCAGTAAAGTTTGGGGGAGTTCCAATGACTGCACAAGAAAAAAGGTTCAGTAGCAACATGGCTAGTACAATTACTAGTTAGATATAAGGACATTGCTACTTCAAACTCGTACAATAAACTGTTGCTCACCCTTGATAACTTACAGTGTGAAACTCCAACAGAAATGCATGGACAAATATATAGCGCGGTAAACATCAAAGATAACATCCTTGAAGCACTAGTCTACTTCTGTAACTGCCACCTGGACCATTCAACAAATTCACTAAAAAGCGTACGGAATGTAGTTATGTCACACGATAATGGTCCCCCCTCTGCGCGGTCCTTCCGACCAAATGTGGCAGAAACATTTGCCACGGACGGTCCCCCCGGACCGTTCGTGGCAAAATACTAGTGATGTGCTTGAGCACAAATGGCGAGCGAGCCTAAAGACTATACTATTTTTATATGAATGATTTTGACTTCTAACACTGAAGCTACTGAAAATACGATACAGTTTTTACATTTAGCATACAGGGTAAAGGGATTTCAGTGCCATAGTAACAACTCTCTGCAACTGCTTGGAAAGAAAAAACAACAAAACAATACACGTTATTTAAAAGTTTTCTTTGTGATATTCTTTAGGTAAGTAGTGGTTGTAACACACAATGCTTTGACACAACTGGACATGCACCTACACAGACTTACCTTCACAGTAGTCTAGTGGACAATGTATTTTCAAGTAAATACTGTTGCGCACGGCTTATAACCATGACAAAGAGCGCATTGACTTACCACCGCCACTAACTCGAATAGAAATGGAAGTCCATTAAGTTTTCAAGTTTGAACTGCACCCGCAAAAGAATTCAAAACGGTAAACAATTCAATTTCTAGGGTGATACGGGTACTGATCGATAAACCAGAGGATTCTGTTTAGTGCAATTTGGGACGGGGTCGACCAAATAACTAACACAAAAACGCGAGGGTCAAAGTACAAAATGACATACATACGTCCATACATATATACAAATAAACTAGTGGTGTGCTTGAGCACAAATGGCGAGCGAGCCTGATGGTTAGGTAACATAAAATGTTACTATGTTTTAGCTTACTTCATGCAAACACTATAATAGCAGTTATGACATTTGATTTCAGCAAACAAATACAAAATCACTGTCTTACCTTATTAATGGTAACTTTTGTAGTATCAAACATCTGCCATTCTGATAATATCAATAACCAGTAACTCTTGAACAAGCTCTCAGCTAAGATAAAAAATAAACCAGTGTTATAATTGTAATTTTAGCCAACAAATATGGAATTACTACTTACATCATTCTTGAGTATTGATAACTTCTGTAGTATCAAATTGAAGTTACTTTGACCATCTGAATTACCTTGAATTCTTGACAACAAGCTCTCACCTACAAAAACAAAAGACAATCAATTTTAGCACACAATACAAAATTACTTTCTTACCTGATTTTCTTGAGCAGTGGTAACTTTTGTAGTACCAAATTTGAGCCAATCTGACTATTTGAATTTACCAGTCACTGTTGACAACAAGCTCTTAGCTATAAAAAAGAAAGGTCAGAGTTATTTTGCATATTAAGCTAACAAATATGGAATTGCGTACTTACCTCGGCATCCCTCGAGTAGTAGTAGCTTCCTTAGCATTAATACTTTATGTGCTTACATACCCTTTTCAGAAGTAGTGATAGCTCTCTTAGTACTGACTACAGGTGGCTCTTGACAACTAGTAACAAGCCGCACTTAGCCAGAAAAAAGGCGAAGTTTTGAATTTAAATCTGGTAAAGGGTCTTCAATGTCATAGTAACCGATCGAATCAACTTTTTGTTTCTTGAAAAGCAAGCGTTTTCGCAGGAATTTTCTCACACTTTGGAGCTTAAGTATAAAGTAAGACTTGCTTAATGCTGTAGTTTCAGAATAAACTGGGGTCAAGCCTAAAAAGCCGTGTTTTTTTAAGAAAAAACGTTCCCCGCGCGCGCGTTAAAAGGGCATACGTACAATCCATACATACATACCTACATATATATATATAACATATACCCGATTTTGCATTATCCACCCCTAATACTGTCTCGCTCGCTTCGCTCGCTCGCCAACTAGTGGTGTGCTTGAGCACAAATGGCGAGCGAGCCTTAAACTACACTATTGTTAAATGATTGATTTTAACAACTAACACTCAAGCTACTAAAATAAAGTCGAGTTTTTAAATTACGTATACGGTAAAGGGGGTTCAATGCCATAGTAACCGCTCCCCGCAACTGTTTGAATTGAAAAAGAAGCAACAAAATCAAGTCACGTTATTTAAAGTTTTCTCTGTGACATTCTTAATAGTAATTGTAACGCACAATACTTTCACACAACTGAACATACCTACGCAAGACTTACTGTCGTGGTTCGTCTAGTGGACAATGAATTTACAAGTTAATGCTGTTGAGTAGGGCTTATAACTGTGACAAATAGCGACTGACTCGAATAGAAATGGAGCTCCCATAAGTTTTTGCGTTTTAACTGCACCCGCAAAAGAATTCAAAGCGGTATGTCGCTAAACCGGAGGATTCTGTTTAGTGAAGTTTGGGACGGGGTCGAACGCGGAGCGAACACTGACCCTCCGTATTTTTGTGTTCACTCCGCGTTCGACCCCGTCCCAAAATGACATACATACGTCCAAACATAATTGGCGAGCGAGCGTAGCGAGCGAGACACTTACAGGGGTAAAAATGAAAAAATCGGGGATGTTTGTTTATTTATTTATTTATATATATGTTTGGACGTATGTATGTCATTTTGTACTTTGACCCTCCGTATTTTTGTGTTCGCTCGGCGTTCGACCCCGTCCCAAACTTCACTAAACAGAATCCTCTGGTTTAGCGACCATTACCCGTATCACCTTAGAAATTGAATTGTTTACCGCTTTGAATTGTTTTGCGGGTGCTGGGAGCTCCATTTCTATTCGAGTTAGTGGCGGTGGTAAGTTAATACACTATTTGTCACAGTTATAGCACTACTCAACAGCATTTACTTGACAATTCATTGTCCACTAGACGAACCACGAATGTAAGTCTTGCGTAGGTATGTTCAGTTGTGTGAAAGTATTGTGCGTTACAACTACTATTAAGAATATCACAAAGAAAATTTTAAATAACGTGACTTGATTTTGTTGCTTCTTTTTCAATTCAAACAGTTGAGGGGAGTGGTTACTATGGCATTGAATCCCCTTTACCGTATATGCGTAAATTAACAACTCAACTTTATTTTAGTAGTTTGAGTAACAACAGTGTAGTTTAAAGCTCGCTCGCCATTTGTGCTCAAGCACACCACTAGTTATATATAAACTAGTGGTGTGCTTGAGCACAAATGGCGAGCGAGCCTAAAGACTATACTATTTTTATTGACTTTTAACACTGAAGCTACTGAAAATAATGTCCAGTTTTTTATTTTAGCATACAGGGTAAAGGGATTTCAGTGCTATAGTAACAACTCTCTGCAACTGCTTGAAGTGAAGGAAAAAACAACAACAAAACAATACACGTTATTTAAAAGTTTTCTTTGTGATATTCTTTAGCTAAGTAGTGGTTGTAACACACAATGCTTTGACACAGCTGGACATGCACCTACACAGACTTCGCAGTAGTCTAGTGGACAATGTATTTTCAGGTAAATACTGTGCGCACGGCTTATAACCATGACAAAGAGCGCATTGACTTACCACCGCCACTAACTCGAATAGAAATGGAAGTCCCTTAAGTTGTCAAGTTTTAATTGTACCGGCAAAAGAATTCAAAACGGTAAACAATTCAATTTCTAGGGTGATACGGGTACTGATCGATAAACCAGAGGATTCTGTTCAGTGCAATTTGGGACGGGGTCGACAACCGAACTAACACAAAACGCGAGGGTCAAAGTACAAAAATGCCTTACGTACGTCCATACATATATACAAATAAACTAGTGGTGTGCTTGAGCACAAATGGCGAGCGAGCCTAAAGACTATACTATTTTTATTGACTTCTAACACTGAAGCTACTGAAAATAAGGTCCAGTTTTTAAATTTAGCATACAGGGTAAAGGGATTTCAGTGCCATAGTAACCACTCCCTGCAACTGCTTGAATTGAAGGAAAAAATAACAACAACAAAACAATACACGTTATTTAAAAGTTTTTTTTGTGATATTCTTTAGCTAATAGTGTTGTAACACACACAATGCTTTGACACAACTGGACATGCACCTACACAGACTTACCTTGGCAGTAGTCTAGTGGACAATGTATTTTCAGGCCTAAAGACTATACTATTTTTATATGAATGATTTGACTTCTAACACTGAAGCTACTGAAAATAAGGTCCAGTTTTTTTTTACTGATTTAGCATACAGGGTAAAGTGATTTCAGCGCCATAGTAACAACTCTCTGCAACTGCTTGGAAGGAAAACAACTACAACAAAACAATACACGTTATTTAAAAGTTTTCTTTGTGTTATTCTTTGGCTAAGTAGTGGTTGTAAGCACACAATGCTTTAACACAACTGAACATGCACCTACACAGACTTACCTTCGCAGTAGTCTAGTGGACAATGTATTTTCAAGTAAAATACTGTTGCGCAAGGCTAATAGCCATGACAAAGAGCGCATTGACTTACCACCGCCACAAAGGATTCTCAGAGCTTGTTAATTGAAAAATACTGGAGCTGTGAACGCTTTACCTAACTTACGTAATTAAAAGCGCGGGCGAAAACAGAGGTCTCACGTACCCCATAAACAGATAAATAAATAAATATAGCGAAATCTCGATTGTGTTACCCCTGAGAGTGTCTCGCTCGCTTCGCTCGCTCGCCAACTAGTGGTGTGCTTGAGCACAAATGGCGAGCGAGCCTGATAGTTAGGTAACATAAAATGTTACTCTTTTTAGCTTACTTCATGCAAACACTATAATAGCAGTTATGACATTAGATTTCAGCAAACAAATACAAAATCACTCTCTTACCTGATTAATGGTAAGTTTTGTAGTATCAAACATCAACCATTCTGATAATCTCAATCACCAGTGACTCTTGAACAAGCTCTCAGCTACAATAAAAAATAAACCAGTGTTATTATTTGTAATTTTAGCCAACAAATATGGAATTACTACTTACCTCATTCTTGAGTATTGATAACTTCTGTAATATCAAATTGAAGTTACTTTGACCATCTGAATTACCTCGAATTCTTGACAACAAGCTCTCAGCTACAAAAACAAAAGACAATCAATTTTAGCACACAAATACAAAATTACTTTCTTACCTCATTTTCTTGAGCAGTAGTAACTTCCGTAGTACCAAATTTGAGTCATTCTGACTATTTGAATTTACCAGTCACTGTTGACAACAAGCTCTTAGCTGAGTTAACAATAACAGAATTACCTGAATAAACTTAGAAAGCAGTGGCAAAGAAGCGCAGTTTGACAAAAACTTCACAATTGTTTCAAGAAGAGAGTAGCTATAAACGTTTTGGTTGAAACAGAGTTGCGTAAGGCAGTGCAGCAGGATTCTCCGCGCTCGTTAATTGAAAAATACTGGAACTGTGAACGCTTTACCTAACTTACGTAATTAGAAGCTCGGGCTAAAACAGAGGTCTCACGTACCCCATAAACAGATAAATAAATAAATATAGCGAAATCTCGATTGAGTTACCCCTGATAGTGTCTCGCTCGCTTCGCTCGCTCGCCAACAAACTGACATCCCCGATTTTCGATTGTGTTACCCCTGTAAGTGTCTCGCTCGCTACGCTAGCTCGCCAATAAACAAACATCCCCGATTTTCAATTGTGTTACCCCTGTAAGTGTCTCGCTCGCTACGCTCGCTCGCCAATAAATAAACAAACATCCCCGATTTTTTCATTTTTACCCCTGTAAGTGTCTCGCTCGCTACGCTCGCTCGCCAATAATGCCATGGACGGCCCCCCTAGACCGCACGGCACGTATCATTGCGGTATACGGTCTCCTCTGGTCTCCTCTTGCCGTGAACGGTCCCCCATCTAACTGAGCTTTATTTGTTGAGGTAGTCTTTTGTGTTTGCACAATATTCTGTATTACAGGAGAGGTGATTTCTTGGGGCTAAGGTGGCCCTTGGCCCCCCAACTTTTTGGTCTCCATAAGTATAAAAAAATGTTCTATTTGTAATAATGCTTTGTTCACATTGGTTGATGTATTTGACTGAAGCACATGTAGGAAAGACAAGATAAATTGAAAAATACTCATGACTCAAACTATTCCTTAATCACTCAGGTTATTATGGTCACAAAACAGTGAATAAATAGTCTTATTAATTTTTAAAGAATGAATGAATTGTCCTACATGAAACAGGGTTGTCAGAATTACTATTTCATTACAAGCTAATGTTTAGGTTATAGCTGTCTTAGTTATGAACACATCTTAGTTCCGGGCCACTGAAACACAGGTTTTTAGTGTAATTTTAATGAGCTAAGTCAGAATATACTATATATTAATCATATACAATTATATTATAGTCGTATAATTCCTACTATGTTGTACAACTGGTTAAGATCCACTGGATGTAGACCACCTTTTTTTGATGGTCTTCCTAAGATACAAGTTAGGAATCCCACTTAGACCTATAGTTTCCTGCATTGGATCACCATCTTACAAGTTATCAAAGTTCAAATCTAAAATGATATCTCCATTGTTTAGTAAGACACAATCATAAATAAAGAATTCAACACATTTCATGCAAACAGTTAATAGTGTATGCTTGAGATCTGACGAAATGATGGTGAGTTTTGATGTGTCTTCGCTGTTCACTAGTGTTCCAATAGACGAGGCAGTATCTGTGATCAGAGATAAGCTCCAGAATGTGAGAGTCTAGATGAGAGAACATGTCTATCTCCTGAGTGCATCACAGAACTATTAGAGGTCTGTCTTACTTTAGGTACAACGGGAACTGTTATGAACAAGTAGATGGAGCAGCCATGGGTTCTTCTGTTTCCGCAGTTGTGGCCAACTTGTACATGGAATTCTTTGAGGAAGAAGCTTTAAACTCAGCTCCAGTTAAACCTGTATTATGGAAGAGATATGTAGATGACACCTTTTGCATAGTTAAGAAAGGAAGTGAAAACATTTGTTGGACCATTTGAACTCTGTAAGACCTTCTATAAAATTTACCATGGAATAGAGGAAGATAGTAAGCTACCTTTTTTGGATTGCTTATTAAAGAGAGAGAGTGATGGTATATGCTTACATCCACTGTGTACAGAAACCTACATACACAGATAGATACCTTCACTTTAAGTCTCATCATCCTAATCATGTAAATAGAGGAGTAGTGAGATGCTTGTATCAGAGAATGGAATTATTTGAGGAAGCTTTAAACTCAGCTCAAGTTAAACCTGTATTATGGAAGAGATACACACACAGATAGATACCTTCACTTTAAGTCTCATCATCCTAATCATGTAAAGAGAGGAGTAGTGAGATGCTTGTATCAGAGAGCTGGGAGGGTAACTAATATGAGTGAAAACTTGAAGGAAGAAGAGAAACACCTACACAAAGTACTTCAAAGTAATGGTTATGACAATGCAACCATTAGGGCAGGCTCTAAAGAGTTACCTTCTAAAAATCACACAAATACTGAGCAAGAGAAAGGTTTGATTCTTACTATTCCGTACATAGCAGGATTGAGTGAGAGTATTCAGAGAGTGCGTAAAGATTTTGACATCACAACAGATGTTGTAATATTGACTTAACCACTGTGTGGCATTATGATGGAGTCAGTGTGTGTGTATGTGTGTGTGTGTGAGTGCTGGTGGCGCCTTTGCTGTCCATCTACGTACCCACAACCCCCAACCAAGTTGAAGCCCTACACACATCTTCCATTGGGAGGGACACGTGAACAGTTTGAGACAAGTGTGTGTATGTGTGTGTATATGTGTGTGTATGTGTGTGTGTAGGTGTCTGTATGTGTGTGTTGTCATAGAAATATATTACAGCATCAATTGTTGCTGCTTTTTGTTTGTTATTTTTCTTCCAAATCTTAGGATGGCCTGCAAACATAAAACTTCAGCACTGTTTAATTGGAACCTGATGTAATTTGTGATATGTAATGATCAAACACTATATCTTTAGATTTTCCAAACTCTACAAGAAATACTATCACAAAAGGATGAAATGCAACAGTGGGACTTGGCATAATGTTCTGAGTACATCTAGCTATAGAATTAGTGGTAATCATCTTGGCCATTGAATAGTGGGTATACAGACTCTTGTGTTTAGTGCTGAAGACCTACACTCAGCTTTGCTGAAACAAAACCCGCTAGGTTCTTTGATGTAGTGCCATATAATTTTATAATCCTAGAAAGAGGAGCGATTTAGAATGAATGATTAGAATATAGATGATTTATGGGGATTTATAGAATGAATGATGGGGATTTAGAATGATGATGGGGACTTGGAATGGATGATGGGGATTTAGATTGAATGATGGGGATTTGGAATGGATGATGGGGATTTAGAATGGGTTATGGGGATTTAGAAGTCTAGCCCAGTGTATTTGGTGATATAATTTAATTATTACCGAGCAATAGAATGAATTCTGAAAATGTAATTGTAAGTTCCCTTTGGTAAACTGCCCATGTATCATTTTTAACTCCTATTGTAAATTCTATTAAAAATTATATATGTCAGCCATGTTATCAATGGCGCTTGAGTATATATCTTCCCCAAGAATTCCCTGCCCAAACAAATGCAAGTATTAGAAAATGTGCTGATGAACCAACTAAAAGGGTTCTCCGTTTCTCGTTATTATGGGCATTCAGTTCTGTCACACTTTTTAGCACGTGGTGTGATTCAAAGCACATGCTCATACCCGTAGCCAAGGCGGTTCGGGGGTTTGGTCGAACCTCCCTTTATAATGACCGGAAGTAAATATTTTAGCCACACCCCACATATAACTTCTGGAATATCATCATCTGTTCGACTGTGCTGAACCTGCGATGAAATTCTCTGCTGTTTCCCTAGATGTATTTCTTACTCTGTACATAATATGGACAGCCTAGTCTGAGTCCAAGTTACCTAATAAACATTCAGCTCCTTGGCTACAAAATTTTGCTCTCAATCGGCATGAGTATAGTTTGCTACGTTACAATAATGCACTTAATTAGTATAAGATTAATAACATGGGTAAGCGAGCTATTCGATTGTAGCTAATAGCACGAGCTACAGATTTTTTTAACAGAATGGGAAGTATCTGAGAAATCTAATCCTGAAATGCTCAGATAGTGACTGCAATAAATAGTGTAGCTACACTGGAAATGATTTTTAAAAAAGCTGGCCTACTAGATTAGCAAGTGCATCTGCAGCATTCCATACGCTGAGCTAACATACTAATACAATTCCACACAACATACTACTATTTCTAATACTTCACATAACTACTATAAATTATTACAATTTTATTTATAGTACACTTTTACATAACTTATAAAACCTGTTCAGCAAATGAATGTCCTAAAATTTGCAGGAATGTGCATGATGTGCGTGTTTGTGGTTAGTTACACATACTTGAAGAATCACATAGATACCACTACTCCCACCATATCCTGTCAAAACTATATTTCCATGTTACAACATCTCCCAACAACCCCTACAAAACCAAGGTCACATACTTCCCTTGTGAGCTCTCAAATATGTATTCTCATGGGTAATCTAGTGCTGAAACATGCTACAGTTGATGTTAGAAATGTATTAGGTGATATTCTCTCACACAATTACGCCCAACTTGGAGATGTCCCAATGAGCACATCTTTAATAATGTTGAAGATCTCCGAATACATGTAATGTACGGAGATTTCCTCTTGATATACCCATCTTCTATAATTAAGGTGTTCACTAACATTAATACATGTATCTCCGAGACCTCTTCTAATACATCCTCAATAAATGTATGCGTGGAGACCTCCACTATTAATACATGCCTCTTATATCTCCTCTTAACACAGCTTCTATAAATATATGTCTTGAGAGCTAAACTAATAATACATCTCAGAGATCTCCTCCTAACACAATTAGCCAGTGAATAATAACATTATCATGGGAATGGCTGGCCAATGCCTCAAACAAATCCACAATATCCTGTGCTTGGGTGCATACAAAAGAGAAAGGAAATGCTTTGAATGTGCTAGTAGATCACATAGACACATCCTGTAACAGCTAATATTGTCCATTCTGATATTATGAATCAAATACAAATGCATGATTTATCATTTATTTGATGGCATGATACATTTGTACGTTAGTTTCCATGTACCATTTATAACTAACAAAAACTACTTTTTCAATACCATGCATACGCAAGAATAAATAACAAGAAAAGATATGAAAAATGAAGTAAATGAAGTGAAAAAAACAAACTAAAAGAAAACAGTCACACATAATAACAAAGAAAGAAAAGATAACTAAAGAGGAAAATAAGAAATGAAGAAAACAAAGGAAATACAGGGAATATAAGTTTAAAAAACTATAATGCAATTTGCTACATGTACGTGTTTGGAGCACTGGTGCTGAGTAAACACGAGAACTTGGATCTGTTCTCACCTCTCATATTTATTTCCTCCCTAGAGGAATGTTGTTTAATTTTGAATACTGGGAAGGGTGTGCCAGGCTACCTCTCTTTCCCCTCCCCCCCTCGTTACCTATCTCCCCCTCCCCCATACATGCACACACATACACATTATACACTATATCAGCAAATCAAAATAACATTTTGTTTTTTCAATATAATATATATAATATATATAATACTTAAATAGTAAATAATAAGATTTTCAAGATAATTTCGTTCAGCATATGCTTGCTTGAAGGCAGATAAAACCCAACCTGGATCACTTTACCTTATATACTATTTCTTGAACAATATCATCTGGAATGGCCGATGGTTCTGTGGTTACAAGGCCCAGATCCTTGCCAGACAAATACTCATAGACACCTTCATATAAGAACGGAAATCCAGACCCTCCTTGAAATGACACGGCCATCAAAACACCAATTTTGTAATATGTGTTTGACTGCAACAGTTAAACATTAATTTAATGCTTAGAATAAAAACATCACAATAACTCACTTGTAAGGCCATGGTGTCATGTCGGACTACTAATTTGCCATCACAACCTTCAAAATATGATCCTTTCAAAGACAAACCAAAGAGACGTCACATTTCCCTTCGAGGGCCTCCACCATCTTCAGCTTGCTCACCAATAAAATGTACCTGCAACAAGAAAACAATTGAAATAGCTATACACTCAGCTAATTGTAAATACCTTTATAATCTTTGATGGTGAAAAGTCATATCTACTCACATTTCTTAAACAGTCAGCTAGAACCTGCTCCCTTCTCTTCAAAAATGTAATCTTCATCTATGTTCACCTTATCAGCTATGCCAGCAAGGATAGCTTGCAGGGATTTCGGAGAAATAGAAACAAAAAAAATATTTTGGTTTTTAGTCAGTTTGAAATGGAAAATGAAAGAATATGTTGTAAAAAACATATTGGTGAACGAGCAAAGAAGTGAGACATTAACAGGAGTGTACAATTGATATACATTCATTATAACAATTAAGTTTAAATCATCAATACTTAATAGTGTGGGCACTGTATGCCAGTGCCAACCATAGGTTTTGTTGATTTTTGTTTTTAATTTTAAGACAATTTTAAAATGAGGGTGTTGGAACAAGTGATAATTGTATGTATATATATACATATACACTCACATACAAACATACATATATACACATACACTGCATACATACATACACAGATACATACATACACGTATGCATGCATGAAGGCATGCATACATACATGCATACCAGGGATTGATACAAGATTTTTCTCTGGGAGGGGGAAGAGGGGGAGTATAAATCCCGGATTTATAATTACCTGTAGGACATAATATCATTGATATTATTAGTTTTGTTCACGTTATTATTCAATACAAACTTTATGCTCACTGGTTTTCTTACAATTACATTGTAATTTCTGTTCTCTTCAATTATTTTATTGATTGGTGAGTAAGAATTTCTTGGTGGGGAAACTCTCAGCTTAGGAGGGAAAATCCCATGCAGGCCCGTCTCTGCTACTTTCAAGAGGGTCAGACCAGGAAGTGGGTGTGGTTTATCTGAATATAGGGTGTGTCTTAATTTAATAAGTATAGCTCAGTATTTGAAAAGATTGGTACATTCATGACAAACAATACATTGAATACAAGAACTGATGTGACAAACTAAATGAATTTTCCAAAAATATGCATACGACGGTCATTCATACTAATAAATTCATTTGCTATTTCTTTCATTTTGAGATTATCTGTAAGATCCAAATCTTTTTGCAGTGGCAAAATATACGTTCGGGCATTACCAACTCTGTCACATAAAATTCTGGGAGAAGTCAAACAGAGTGGTGAAAGTGGTTCTAAAAGCCGACTATTGCCTTTACACTTAGCAAACATGAAGCCACCACCATCTTTTAGTTTACAAAATTCTTGACATAAGATGTCACGAAAATCTTCTCCATTAATATCAATATCAGGGATAATAATTTTCTTTTGTCCTAGCCCCGCCTCTAAAAGAGCATCTTTTTCCCTGTCTGTAGTGGGAATAGATTCTTGGTCAATCTTGCTCAAGCATACGAATCTGTGCGTGTATGAAATACATTTTTTGGCTCTTTTCTTCACATTACTTCGTGAATCACATTCTTTTCTTTTTAAATTGAAAAAGGATTGACTAAAACCAACTCCAGCTTCCTTCTTCTTCGAGAATCAGTAACTGGGAATCAACAATTCGATTATTGTCACATTTGGTATTCCATAACGAGTAAGCATTTTTATTTTTGTTGATTGTTAGTGGATTTTTTTGTGAGTGTCTCTGCCCTGGTATATCAAGGCAGAAAAGACTTGATGCTTTCTTCAAGCCTCGTAACAAGTGAGTCTATTTAATAGCTATAGATAACTATAAATAGCTATATAAAGTAGTCAGTATGGTGAATTTACACATTCATGGGATATTTACTACAAGTAGTCCAAGATTTTATAAGGGGATTTATTTGATTTAGGAGGCCAAGGGTGACTGCTTCAGCCCCTCCAGAGTCTGATCTTCTTCCTCCAGAGGAAGTTCCTCCTTTTCGGGCATCTGCTTGTCACAAAGTATGTGTGCTTCTTCACACTCTCAGGTCTCATTGCAATCCACTTCCTTGACCTCTATTGAAACATCATTGATTAATGACTGTAATGATATTGGTTTGCTGTTACACTCTTTTCCTCAAAATCGTGTCAGGAATTTGCCAGCTACCTACAAGTACTTACTTTATTCTAATCACTTCAAGCCTAGCAGTAGTTTTAAATTTCCTGGTAGATACTCTGATGGTTGCAATAGGGCTTGTCAGCATAAATACTTAGAGGAGAATCCTTGGTTTGTGTATAGCAAGTCAGAAGATGGAATATTTTGTTTGCCTTGTGTCCTATTTGCTACTAAGGACAATTTAGGTCAGTTTGTATGTAAAACGTTTCATTTATGGTCTAAGAAGTCAATTAAATTTTCTGCTCATAATTCCAAGCAGTGTCATAGCATTGCCTTGTCGAGAATGGATGCTCTGACATCTAGTATGGCGCATCCAGAATCTTCTATAGAAGTGATTTGAATAATATTATTAATTAGATCTAAAAGTGTAGTTATATTGTTGTCATTAATTGAAAATAGATTCTTAGTGTAAATTCAAAATAAACATTTTAGTTTCAAGAAATATTAGCTGCCCAATTGGTTTTGATAATTAGTGCTAGCTAGCTACCATAGACACTATAAATAACGCCCATATGTTATAGCACCAGGCGCCACTACAACAAGTATAATTGCTATATAATACCCCATATATGAAAGTAACACAAGATATTAATAGGAAAATTGAACAATAGAGTAGCTATATTTAGTAGCATATCGATCATTATCATATAGTCAGTGCTGAGTAGCTATGAAGAGTTCTTGGCCAAAATAGATCATTGTTTTTCTGTCTAATTAGACACAAAAAATAGCTAGCTATGGGACCATTTTTGAACACATCACTCTTGAAAACGATTCTTTTTGCTTAGTATTTATGAATCCCTCAAAATTACAAGTACGAATAAATTACAACAAATCTATGAATACTGTTATGAAGAGGTTTGAAATTGGGGGGAGGGGGGCCCCGGTCGAACAATCACCCTCACATCAACACCCCGCCCCCGTCCCCCCCCCTGGATAAGCCCCTGAAATAATTATATTGCTTAAAGTTTAAAAAATTATAACAAAATGCATTTATTTGATCAACCATAGCTACTACATCAATTTAGACTCTTACAATTCTAGCTATCCTAATCGATTTCAAAAATTAAAGTGAACTTGAAAACCAGCTCGGTTCTATCTAAATCTCATACCAAGTGGTGGTTAGATTAATAACAATAAACTAGCAACTTGTTTCAAAGCTAAAGTGAATTCTTGTTTACCTTCAATGTTTACTGCAGTACAAATGCACTATATATAACCTGTTAAGCTACTAGCAATAAATATAGCCTTACATGTGATATTTGTAAATTCATTCATATAGGTGACTCAATTGAAAGACAAATTACAATATAATAGCTAATAGCCTACTGATAAAATAATTATTTCTTTATGTTGTTGTTAGTGCAATAATGGCATATGTATTCCTTCAAAATATCCACAGGCTATATCTTTGAACATGAGCAGTGAATCCACATGACACAACGAGCACACTGAATCCAATCCACTAATTCATCATTAGTACTATCATCTTCTTTCAACACGCTCCGCAGATCTTTGGCTCTATATCTAGAAGATTTATTCTCTGTTTAATCACTTCTTTAGTGGGATGGCTTAGAAATTGTTTTTGTGGCAACTACTCTCCTCTTTTTAGTTGAAAAGAATTTCAACTGTGTTTCGTTGTTGTTATTAGGTGGAATTTTTTGTTTAACAGATAAAGCTGTTGTTGAACAAGGTGTAACACCTTAATTGCAATGCCTATGTGGGTCTTGGCAGTGTTTGCGGTTGCATCTTTACAGCAACTAACTAAATTGACAAGATCTTCTACCATTGAAAGCTATGTTTTTCTAGTGCTAAAAGCACTAGTGGCATTGTTGTTTGATGCTAGTACTTTGTTGAAGTATGTAGCAGAATCGCCATGATCATTATTTATACTCTTTTTTTTATACAAGTCCATATTACGATATAACACAATATCAGGATTAATCTTCATTGCAGCAAGGTGTACATGTTTGCATATGCAAGAGAAATCATGAATACATATTCTACATTGCTTGCAAACCAGCATGCACTTTCATTTTTCGGATAAATTTGTACATTTGCTTATGATGCAGTAATGCCAGGATAACTTAGAGACTCTACCTTCCACTGACAACGGTGATATCATAATAAGAGTTTTTTGAATTTCTTGAGCTCTTTTATGTGTTTTAAGTATCTCACACAATCTATGAGTCGATTTTCCAGTTTCCACCTTTTTGAATCTTTCAAAAGCCTTGTCTCATGCGATTTTAAGCAGAACAGAGATAAGATAGTCAATGCTGCAATTCTTTTTGTGATTCAAATATACAATTTTGACCACCCTGTGAAAAGATTCCAGAAACATGTTAATATTTTACTATTGAATTGACTCTGTGACAAGATGCCCATTGCTTTAATCTGTTCATATAATTGTTCTAAATAAGAATGAAATTTGTCATAGTGCTCCTTGATATGTTAAAAATTCTTGCAACATTACTCTAAACTTTGCCTCTTGAGTTTCCATCAAGAGTTCTAAAGTTGGTGATATACCTCCACTAGCTTTTCGTTTTCCTCGATATGCTGTTGAAGTGCCTTCCTCCATGCTCTATCAATATGCCATGTGCAAAGCAGCTTTGTTGTACCCTCATCTCCAAATATTGCTTTCCAAGCTGAAAAAAAACTGCTCAGCATCACCAGTCATGAACCACCTTGGATGTATGCTACCAGTTCTGCTTTTTATGGCTTTTAAAAACTCAATGTTTATTAACCCATCTTGCCTGTTGCTAATCATCCAACCAACAGGGATTCCTTCTCCAAACTCATCCACTACAAGTATGGAGGTTAGAGAGAAGTCATAGCTATTGGTTCCATGAGTAGTATCCATACAGATAACATTAGAACCAAACTTTATCAACATATCTTTTTGAAATTCTGATTGCAAGCACAACAAGAAGTCATTTTTTAAAATGTTGCAAATATTGTCTGCTGCTCTTCACCTTGACTCTTATAGACTAATGGTACCAATAATATAGGCAATTTGGTTGATAGGACAACTGCATGCTAACTTAAGCTCTCCATTGATAAATAAATTATATTTATTACATGATAGCTAATAATATATGAGGACCCTTCCTCATCATTAACACTGGAACTGCCCCTGGGAGGCATAAAAAAAGAAACAAACTCATAGTAAATTATAAATGCACTATACACATGTAACATGACTATATATAATTATTCAGTCATTCTCGGCTGAAATAATTATAATAATAGGAAATTTTTCTCTTTTTGTATTTTTAATTATAACTTAACTCGACGTTTCGACTTCTTGCTGAAATCCTCTTTATAGGTCAACTGAGGTTGAACTCTCCGGGTTATATAATAACACAAAGTAAACAGCAAGATTTCTGGAGGGCACGTTTACTGTTTATTATATCCTGGGAGGGTGATTTGCACGCAGCATGGACAGCCAGCATCCTGGAAGCTCTAAACCTATGTCTCTGTTAAACTTGTTGTCAGGTGTCATCTGTATGTGTAGAGCTTCCTTGATCTTCAACTCACGATTCTTACTGCTCCGTCTACAACTCTTACCTCTTCCCATTTAATGGGGTGATGCTGCTGTCAAGCATGTTCAGCAATGGCTGAAACCTTCTCATCACCTCTCTTACAAGTATTCTGATGCTCTTTCACTCTCTGCTCAAACCTTCTAGTTGTTTCACCTATGTATACTTTTCCACAACTGCAGGGTATACTGTTACACTATGGAAGACTCTATGGTAATAGGTATAGTATCTTTGACTTTAGTAAGATGTGATCTTACTGTCTTACCTGACTTAAATGCTGTTTTGATGTCATAATCTCTACACACTCTCTGAATACTCTCACTCAATCCTGCTATGTACGGAATAGCAAGTATCAAATTTTTCTCTTGCTCAGTATTTGTGTGATCTTTAGAAGGTAACTCTTTAGAGCCTGCTCTAATGGTTGCGTTGTCATAACCATTACTTTGAAGTACTTTGTGTAGGTGTTTCTCTTCTTCCTTCAAGTTTTCACTCATATTAGGTACCCTCTGATACAAGCATCTCACTCTCCTCTCTTTACATGATTAGGATGATGAGACTTAAAGTGAAGGTATCTATCTGTGTGTGTAGGTTTTCTGTACACAGTGGATGTAAGCATACCATCACTCTGTAAACCTAGCATTTCATCAAATAAATGAAATTGATTTGCAGATTTAACATTCTTCAGTCCTTGATAACACATATCAGAGAAGACCACAACATCAAATTGTATATGGAAACTTTGCATTTTAAAGACTTTATGTCATTCTTGTCATGGAAGGAGGAAGAAGAATTTAGTAATTTTTCACAGTATATTCAGCAATGTGCCCCAAGTATTTATAAGGAAAAAAAAGATTTGATTATTACTACTGTAATAGAGCAGGACGATACAAGCCTAGAGGTGCACAAGTAAGACAACTGAAGTCTCAAGGAACTAGTAAAATAGGTAGTCAATGTACTGCACATAATATTATGAAGGCTACAGTTGACCTGAAGAATGGCCAAGTTGATGTCAACTACTGTTCTACTCACCACAATCATGATGTTAAATTAACTCATCTAAGAATACCTTCAACAAAGAGAATAGAAATTGCTATGAAATTAAAACAAGGAATTGGTATGGATCTAATTATGGACGACATTCAGGATACAACATTTAGTGAGATGAATAGACAACATCTTATAACTAAGCAAGATTTACATAATAATAAAGGCTCAGTTTAATATTGATGAAATATTAAAACATAAGAATGATCTAACGAGTGTTAATATTTGGATAGAAGAGTTGAGAAAGATGAACTACAATCCCATGCTACAATTTTTCATTGTTTGGAGGGAACTCTACCCTCGGCACCTCCTGGATCCTCCCCTCCCCTTTGGTACTCAAGTTGGAACATTTTTTGCCATTATTTTTACAGAGCCGATACAAGTACCAAAATTGGTGCATGCATTTTTCAGGTCATAATAAACAATTTTGGCCAAAGGCCCCTTGCCAAATTTGCTCAATAGTAATTAGAATCATGGCATAACTGGGGGGGGGGGGGGGGGGGGGGGGGGGGGGGGGGGGGGGGGAGGGGGGGGGAGAGGGACACAGAAGGCCTAATTCCCTTCAAAATAATTTTGTTATTATTAATACTGTAATTGTTTTGCGTGGCCACACCCTTAACCATGCCTACTAGGCCCTTCCATCAGTTTTCCCTCTGTTTACGGTACTGATAAATTCACAAGTTTCTAATACATTTTGTTAAATACTTACTGACATAAAAATGACATCTCTGCAAGCTGAATCACCTTCAGTGTATGACTGCATTGTACTGGATGGTGCAGCTGTTGTTCACAGTCTTTCTATAGCTGGTGCCAAAACTTTTTGTGAGTATTCATCAGATGTATTCATTCCTTACTAGTCTAAGCAACTACCTGCTACTACAAGATTGGACATAGTGGGATAGCTACATTCCTGATAGCTTGAAAGAGTCTACTCGTGAAAAGAGAGGAAGGGGTGTGCGGAGAAAGGTATCAGGTTCTACTAAGCTTCCTAACAACTGGATGGATCTTCTGAGCAATCCAAGAACAAAGAAGAATTGTTTGAATTTCTTACCTCAAGAGTTATTGAGTTTGATTGTCCACCATCCAAGTACATGTATATCACATCAGGACCTTCTGTGGTATCCATAGGTCACTGTGCAACCACGAGGAAGCAGATGCAAGAATTGTTGTACTTCCTTGCATACTTTGGAGCAGAGCATGAGAGTGATCAAAGTGCATACTGGAGACACAGATGTTAACTTTCACTATATTAGCATCAATGACATTATATATTCCAGCCTTGGAGAGGCCAAACCTAAGGCCCTACCTGTGTTTCATGCGATAACTGGTTGTGATACTGTGTCGGCTTTCAAGGGAAAGGCAAGAATTCTGCTTGGTATGCCAGGCAAGCTTATATGGGTGTCACTTTATACCTTCAGGTTGTCCTGCACAAATTTTTAAACTTTCCAGCATACTCAGGAGTTTATTTAGTGACTCAGCATTCAGATTAGTGAGAAAACATTCCAAACAACTACATGTATGTACACTAACTTTATAGTCATATACAAATAGGGACCATGAAAGATCAGCATTGACAATTACATTAAAAGCGATACGCAGTGGCTGAGAGCTATTACCACAAACTTGAGGAATATTGCACAATTGTAACCTGCTCATATCAGCTGGGCTATGGTTGCTCCACTCACAGGTTGGAAAGACAATTGCTGAAGACATTTGCTGCAGTGAAGAGAGCTGTGGCTGAGCGGAATTAGGTGGAGGAGATGAGATAACTTTCTGACGTGCAGATCGCTTCTCCTTTTCAGCTGCTGAAAACATTTTTTTCGAGGCATCCTTAACAAAACTTGAAGTATCATATCTGACATCCCTAAAACATGCAGTATAGGAGCATAAGGGATTACAAGAAGGCATAACACTGTTAGCTATTTTGAACTGTACAAGGTTAAAATGAGTGTATGAGAGTAGAACTGGCCCACGACTATAGCACATACATCGCAGTAGGATTCCTGCTGCATTTAAAATGCCAAAACACAGCTAAACTGTTAAAGAATTTTTAGTTGTAGGGAAAAATATATCTAACCTTGTGACCAGAATACTATACCGGAAGCATAACACGCCTATCATTGCGCTAGTCCTATATAAAATTGCGTACGTCTTATGACATCCGTTTCTAATCCCTTTTCCTCGTATATCTATGGTCAAATACACCGGCTAGTGTGAACAAAGCATTATTACAAATAGAACATTATTTCATACTTATGGAGACC
>WLWD01004547.1_pt1 | contig 38305 bp, 30 predicted proteins | sample 6712731 | NCBI WGS metagenome assembly WLWD01 (sample SAMN12718690, study PRJNA576275) | sponge metagenome | isolation source: marine sponge | host: Mycale hentscheli | place: New Zealand: South Island, Marlborough, Capsize Point | collected 2014-11-01 | reverse complement strand
ACTTTATATTTAAGCTCCGAAGTGTGAGAAAATTCCTACGAAAACGCTTGCTTTTACAGAAACAAAAAGTTGATTCGACCGATTACTATGGCATTGAAGACCCTTTTCCAGACTTAATTTCAAAACTTCGCCGTTTTAGGGGGATACGGAGTGCCGATTGTTGGTCAGAATGCCGTAGTATTAATGCTAAGGAAGCTACTACTTCTCGAGGGAAGCTGAGGTAAGTACACACTTCCATATTTGTTAGCTAAATATGCAAAATTAACTCTGGCCTTTCTTTTTTGTAGCTAAGAGCTTGTCAACAGTGACTTGTAAATTCAAATAGTCAGAATGGCTCAAATTTGGTACTACAAAAGCTACTACTGCTCAAGAAAAAAGAAATTTTGTATTTGTGTGCTAAAATTGATTGTCTTTTTTTTTTTGTAGCTGAGCTTGTTGTCAAGAATTCACGGTAAATTCAGCAGTGGATAATGCAAAATCGAGTATATGTTATATTATGTATGTGTGGATGGTGCGTATGCCCTTTAAACGCGCGCTGTGGCAACTTTTTTCTCCAAAAAACACGGCTTTTTAAGCTTGACCCCAGTTTATTCTGAAACTACAGCATTAAGCAAGCCTTACTTTATACTTAAGCGCAGAAGTGTGAGAAAATTCCTGCGAAAACGCTTGCTTTTCAAGAAACAAAATTCGACCGGTTACTATGGCATTGAAGACCCTTTTCCAGACTTAATTTCAAAACTTAGCCGCTTTATGGGGGGATACTGTGTGCCGATTGTTGGTTGTCAAGAGCCGTTGGTAGTCAGAATGCCGTAGTATTAATGCTAAGGAAGCTACTACTTCTCGAGGGAAGCTGAGGTAAGTACGCAATTCCATATTTGTTAGCTGAATATGCAAAAATAACTCTGATTTTTTTTTTGTAGCTAAGAGCTTGTTGTCAACAGTGACTGGTAAATTCAAATAGTCACAATGACTCAAATTTGGTACTACAAAAGTTACCACTGCTCAAGAAAATGAGGTAAGAAAGTCATTTTGTATTTGTGTGCTATGATTGTCTTTTGTTTTTGTAGCTGAGTAGCTTGTCAAGAATTCGAGGCAATTCAGATAGTCAAAGTAACTTAAATTTGATACTACAGAAGTTATCAATACTCAGGAAATTGAGGTAAGTAGTAATTCCATATTTGTTGACTAAAATTACAAATAATAACACAGGTTTATTATTTTATCGTAGCTAAGAGTTTGTTCAAGAGTTACTGGTAATTGAGGTTATCAGAATGGCTGATGTTTGATACCACAAAAGTTATCATTAATCAGGTAAGAGAGTGATTTTGTATTTGTTTGCTGAAATAAAAGGCCATTACTGCTATTATAGTGTTTACATGAACTAAGCTAAAACATAGTAACAATTCTGTAGATTTTATGTTACCTAACTAGGCAGGCTCGCTCGCCATTTGTGCTCAAGCACACCACTAGTTTATTTATATATTTGGACGTAAGTATGCAATTTTGTACTTTGACCCTCCGTATTTTTGTGTTCGCTCCGCGTTCGACTACGTCCCAAACTTAACTAAACAGAATCCTCCGGTTTAGCGACCATTACCCGTATCACCTTAGAAATTGAATTGTTTACCGCTTTGAAATGTTTCGCGGGTGCAGTTAAAACTCAAAAACTTATGGGAGCTCCATTTCTATTCGAGTTAGTGGCGGTGGTAAGTTAATACGCTATTTGTCACAGTTATAAGCCCTACTCAACAGCATTTACTTGAAAATTCATTGTCCACTAGACGAACCACGAAGGTATGTCTTGCGTAGGTATGTTCAGTTGTGTGGAAGTATTGTGCGTTACAACTGCTACTAGTGGTGCGCTCGAATAGCGCAAATGCATGGCGAGCGAGCACACTCTTTTTACAGAAAAATAGGACAGAAATTACATCTAACTGTAGTGCACAGTGTAACCCTTTCCATTCTCAGTTAGCATCAGAGAATCTAAAGTTTCTGATCCCAGACTACGGAATTTTTTTGTGTTATTGTTTTGTGTTACCCGTCTACCAACCTTCATGCTAGGTGTGGTCACAAATAATCTAAAGTCTCTGATCCCTGACTACGGAAGTGGACCTATGCATTGTAGCCTTCTTCTCTGGTTTAGATGGCAAAGAAGCGCAGCTTGACAAAGACTTAAGTGTTAGTTGTTAAAATCAATCATTTAACAATAGTATAGTTTAAGGCTCGCTCGCCATTTGTGCTCAAGCACAATAACGTGACTTGATTTTGTTGCTTCTTTTTCAATTCAAACAGTTGCGGGAGCGGTTACTATGGCATTGAAAACCCTTTACCGCACATACTTAATTTAAAAACTCAACTTTATTTTAGTAGCTTGAGTGTTAGTTGTTAAAATCAATCATTTAACAATAGTGTAGTTTAAGGCTCGCTCACCATTTTGTGCTCAAGCACACCACTAGTATTATTCAAAATGGCTTCAACGAGTGGCAACACTGAGGACGTTTTACAGTTGCTTGAGGTGGACAATTCCGAGTTTACTGATTCAGTTTCAAGTGGAAAGGAAGGAGATGAGGTCTACCCCTTACAGTGGACCTAGTTTCAGCGCCGATGAATCAGAATACAGCAGCTCTGACTCCCAAGTTAGACAGAAACATTTCTGACCCTGGTAAGCTCATATTTTAGTCACAAAAACAGCCTTCTTGTTAGCGTAGCTAGCAAAAGAAAGGTATTAGCTTCACTATGATATTTTTATATGTGTTATTCTTGAGTAGTTTTTTAATTATACACCTTTTACTTTTGTTACCAGTGGCGCATTCTGTAGCAGCTGAGATGGGTCTGCAGGTACATTGACTTTGACTAAGTCAGGGACGATATGATATTGAATAATCACTGAGTCCGAAGTAGCAGAATGATCAGCCTGGAGGTTGGGAACAGAACAGAAAGATAAATTCACATAATGCTTTACTTACTAAGCCTCCAGCAAGGCCAGTTACTTTGACATGATGACGGTGGCGTTCAGCATGAAGGGCATCAGCAAGACGCTCTGTTATCAAGGAGAGTGAGGCACCCGAGTCCATGAGAAGACGAGCATGTTGAACTCTATCCGTATTAGAGATCTCGGCCAAAGCAGTGGGAAAAAAAGCAGTCGAAGTGGCATACGACAGAGCACTGGACTGAGATGTAGCAGGAACCATGGTATCACTCGCAGCATCAGTGGGAGGAGGAGCCTTATGAGATGATCCAGAAGTGCGATGTAGGCAAGTGTTATGCTTCAGACCACACTCTCGACAAGTCTTTGTAGACGGACATTCTTAGTGATGTGCTTGCTGCTCAGGCAATTATTATATAAATGATGCAACTTCACATGTGCTTGGCGTTTAGACACCAACATGTCAGTAAAAACTGGACAGTTAAATAGGCCATGAAATTGTCCAGGGCAAAGGAGACAGCCTGAGTGCTTCACTTCAATGTGGTCTTAGCTTCAGAGCGTGGAGAAGGTTCTGTCTTGAATTTCTTCTGATGTAGTTGAGCAGTCTCTCGAACTGTGAGCGTGGTAAGGCAGGGTTCCAAAAACTCGAATACTTTCTCCACTGTAGGAGGCTCTGTGATGTCTGATGAATGGACACCCCACTCATGCGCTAGGGTGCCAGTAAAACGTTGCTGCAACCAGGCGGCTGCCACTTGTGACAGTGTATCTCCCCCACACCTCTTCATTCCGGAAAAATGTTAGCAAACTATAGTTGTTTTATTGTTGGCGAGCGAGCGGAGCGAGCGAGACAGTATTAGGGGTGAATAATGCAAAATCGGGTATAATGTTATATATATGTATGTATGGATGGTACGTATGCCCCTTTCAAGAAACAAGAAGTTGCTGAGACCGGTTACTATGGCATTGAAGACCCTTTTCCAGACTTAATTTCAAAACTTCGCCGTTTTAGGGGGGATGCGGAGTGCCGATTGTTTGTGGTCAAGAGCCATTGGTAGTCAGATGAGAATACCGTAGTATTAATGCTAAGGAAGCTACTACTACTCGAGGGAAGTACGTAATTCCATATTTGTTAGCTAAATATGCAAAATAACTCTGGCCTGATGTGGCCTACCACATTTACAGATTACACAAGCCACACCCAAGAACACACCCCCTTATCATCCATCATTAATAACGCATTATATTATTAGCATAAGTTATTCTATTTATTTCTACACTAGCTAATTACATCACTTATCCATGCATTCTATCTAACCCCCACTTCCCATTACATCATCGTATTTCTATATCATCACTTAGTTCCTTTGCACATGCCCAGTGGGTTTTATATATATTGGCCCACTGGCCATGTGCCCCTTCAGTGTCACTCTTGAGGCATAACCATACGCTTAACCCAAAGTAATCCTCTGTTCTGCCTTGACAAGCAGGAAGCAAAGGAAGTAAGCAACGGAACGTCGATGAAGTGAGGTCGTCTCCGGATCTCCAACGACTGAAGAGCAGAAGGAGCACCGCTGCCACCAAGTGTGGTGGAATGGTGGGGAAGATGACACAGAGGCTGCCACCAGAGTGTCAGAGAACACCTACACAGCCTTTATCACGAGGCCCTTAGCTTGTATAGCTAAAGAATATCACAGAGAAAACGTTTAAATAACGTGTATTGTTTTGTTGTTGTTTTCCTTCAATTCAAGCAGTTGCAGAAAGTTGTTACTATGGCACTGAAATCCCTTTACCCTGTATGCGAAATTTAAAAACTGGACCTTATTTTCAGTAGCTTCAGTGTTAGAAGTCAAAATCATTCATATAAAAATAGTATAGTTTTTAGGCTCGCTGCCATTTGTGCTCAAGCACATCACTAGTTGTATTTCAAAAAAAAGATCAGAATGAAAACAAGCGGGGGGGGGGGGGGGGGGGCGGGGGGGGGGGGGGGGGGGGTGAATACCACAATGACACGTGAATGATAACGCGCATGCGTGTAATGAACCGAATGTCCGGAAGTTTATTTGCTTCCTGGTTCGGGGTTGGAGCCTGTGCTGGAAACCTGAACATTTGCAACAATAATTTTTTTTGTCAAGTGTTTATTATATATTTTTTTTTTTTTTGTGTACAAGTATATACAAATATTGTCAACACTTTTTGGTAGCTAAAATGTATGCACTGTAAACCAAAACGTGTGTAGTTCACACCAAATTAAGCGTTAATCACTTGTAACAATAGTCACACCAAGATATGGTGTGATGCGCACACCTCATCGTTTGGGTGTGAAGTACAGTTCGTCCAGCTTAAAGAGTAGAAAGTTCTGTTTTTTGTTAATTGTTCTTTAAATGTATACATGTGCAGTCAGATTGATGTCAGGAAGCTGAAACTTCACACACACACAAATTAATATATGTGACAGTGCCTAGGAAAAGGGACCTTTTCCGTAAAAAAATGAAAAATGAGTTATTCATACCACTGTGTAGAGCACTTCTTATGGAGTATTTTGATATCAAGTTTATAGGCAAGCGCTCCTTGGTTCACTAAATATACGAGCGGCAATCTGACCAACTTGAGCACAGTTATTTCGAGAAAACTGCAATTAAAACTTCTTATCCAATTTCTCGCGGAGTTAACGTTGAATTCCGTAATCTAACCGGAAGTCCGCGTTACGGGTTACGTAAGACTGTTACTTATGCTTGGAAAATGGTGGCGATCAGCTGAACGGCAGTAAGTTATAGTTGGGGCCTCCTACTTCATTGATGGGGGAGGCCTTACTCAGTTTAGACCCTACATTGTGTAAGAGTACTAGACAGATATGTCAGCCAGCTTGTTGCCTGTATTGGAACAAATGAACAATAGGAATCTCTTTAAATCAATGAACAAAAATGATGGACTTTCAAAATGTGTTGCCTTCTCTTGTTGTAGTGTGACAGAAGTCCTCATCATCACTGAAACCTTTGTCCAGTCAGAGACTTGCTGATTCTTCTATTGTCTTCACAAAAGTAGTTCCAGGAGTCTCCAGGTCTGCAGGCTCCAACTACAAGACTCCATAAATAGCAACATCAACCTATATAGCTTGATTATTCACATTTACTATTTCTATTCTGTTGCTGCAATGCTAACAAAAACTTATAAGAATATTTACCCGCGATTATCCGAGGTAGGGGTAATTTGTTGCTTGGCAACAAATTGAATTCGCCCACGATTTTCAATTACTCGCGGGTTGGATTTCCGTGCACGCACGGAAGGTCAAAATAGAGACTAAAAGGTGACTGTGTTTAAACAGGGCGCTCGGACCTTTAACAACGGTTTCAGCCACTCAAATTTGGTGTCAGTGTGGCTAAAGGGTAGGAGATACCTGTGGGCCAATAAAAAGAAAACCAAAAAAAAATTTTTTTTGTCGGTGTTTGGGCTCTACTGTACATTTTTGATGTTACGTAAAAGGTCCCTTTTCCTAGGCACTGTCACATATATTGAAATTGATTATGTTTAAAAAAATTGTGGTTTGTGGTCACAACTGTGGTAATAGATAGAAGAAGTGACCCTATAAATGGAGGATATTTTTGATGTTTTTAAGCCAGAAAAAGAGTAAATTGAATTCGAGTGTCTAAAGATTTTGCAGACTGAATCTATGGCTCATTAATTTGATTTGTACCAAATTTTTATATTTTAATACTATTTTACTTATTTTTAATTTCATTTTTTATAAAAAACTGAACTCCCCAAATGCTTTAAGCTGGTAATTTTGCAATTTTGAAGTAAGTGTCTTGGGAATTTAATATAAAATACCTAAATAGTTGTATTTTAATCCATATGAATTTGAAACCCCTATCTTGAAAATTAAGGGAAATAAAAATGTTTTTGTGAGAGTGTTAGTATTTTCGGTGTAAGTTGAGACGTTTGCGGAAGCTCTTATCTCAATGACGACGTATTTGTGATGTCAGAGTGTTGCGCTTGCGCATTTGTGAACTAAACCAGGGGATGTAGGACAACGCTGGTAAAACTCGGGAGATGGCCCGTAACCGAGCCACGCAAACAATCAATTAACTTTGGCGCCAAAAACCGCGAAGCAGAAGGACACAACGGTCTCTGACCTATAACTTGTATGTAGTGTACTAGTCTGAGACAGTCATTTCGAATAACATCATTCTATTATACTTGCAGGGGAATGAAGCTGTACTTGTGAAGCCATTGGAGCTGTCTCAAACCATGACCAACTCCACCCTGACTGGTACCAGCTCCGACAATTCCACCAACCTTGTATTGAGACTCCGCTGCGTATAGACTCCATCATCATCACTTCAGTTCTTGCCATCGGGATTGCTACCGCTATACTCTTCAGCCCTATCGCCTACAAGTCTAAATCTTGTGCTGAACTACCCGCTCTCACTAATGAGCAACCAACTCCAAGCAACATCGGGAATACGCCATCACTTTTGCTCGAAGGACTAACTATTTTCAAAGTTACAACGGCCATCTCACGGCTCATTTGTATTGCTTATTATTGTTTACAAATGGGCTCTTTTTAGAGCTGTCACAAGTTAATTGATTATCTTACCAAATAAATTGCGCGTTCGCGGAGCTCAACGTTATGGGGGGCGGGGTGAAATTGGAATCAGTTGTCTAACTTGAAAATAAAAATTGATATTTCGTGGAACTGGAACACTGAATTGAATCCAAATTTTGCGCACAAGCAAAATACCCCCCTTAGAATAAAGTTACAGAGAGTTTTTTTAGAATAACGCACGAGTAAAACGGCATGAAATTTTACTGTTTACAAAAAAAAAGAATATAGATATTAGAAATAAGGGCTCTGTAATGTTGCGAAGAAGCCCTCAGGCTACCTCTGGGAAAAAAATGAGCGCAGTAGCTCTTTCGGCCGCTTCGAAATAACTCTGAATAGTAGCCAGTGTGCAGAGCTGTATCTCCGTCCCAGGCGGGTCTTCATTCTTCAAATTTGGCTTGCTGGAGTCCTCTATTGGTGCTCATTCCACCTGTAACAACAAAGTAAGCCCACAGTACACAGAAAAAGAAATATAAAGACATAGCAAAAACAGTCAATTTGTGGTTACGCGCCTCGGTTTCCGGTGGCAGGGCACCCTTAAATAAGGGAAGTTCCCGAATAGGAGCTGCCGTGTGAGGGCGCGGCTCAAGTAGTTTAACTACGAGTTGTGACGTAGGACGGACGAATTTGTGACGTCAAAAAAAATGGTGCTTAATGTATGGAATGTCTATGGAGATAGCGTAGTTCTTATACTTATGCTGTTTTATATGACTTAGTTTCGAGTGGATTGGGATCTAACAACACAAAAAAGGTATGGCTAAGCTTATTGTGATTGCAACTAGTCTAAGTTTTGAGACCTGTACTTTCTACTCTTTAAGCTGGACGAACTGTACACACCAAATTTAGCGTGAATTCTCACCACAATCACTATGAACTCATACTTACATTAATGCTGAATTATTTTAAGTTACATTGATTCTAGTATTACATATCAACATTTTTTTCCAAAAAGAGATTGGTATAATCCCAGATTTCATTAATCAGACGACTAAAATCTTAGTCAACTCTCTTATCTAGCACACAAGTGTACAAAACATTTATAAGGTAGATTACAATGATAATAGCATTGGTTTTTGCCAGCACATGAATATAATTAATGTTCGGTAAAGGGTCCATGCTATTCCATTGAGTGTGAATTTCAGGAAGAAAGTGTGAAGGACACACAATGCATAGGTGGTGGGCATTCACACCACCAGTTTGGTGTGAATTTGGTGGGTTTTCACGCTATAATTTTTACAGTGTGGTATTGGCGTAGAATCACTTAACAGTCTTATTTTTTATATTGTTGGAAAGCTCAAAGCTAGCTCTATAAGGTAAAATTTATTGGTAAGCGTTTAGACGAACCAAAAAAAAATAAATAAATAAAACGGTAATTAATTTGATTAACCTTTGTTGTCAGAGTCCGTCAACGCGAGGTAAAATTAAGTCTGGAAGGAAAGGGATAATTAGCGGATCCACATTACTTTTACATTTACTAGGACTAGAGAATAGGCATGAAATACTGTTCTTTCTTCCTGAATACCCCTGCATAAAAAACTCCCACTATGTTCTTTCTTCATATTTCTTATTGTGAGCGAGTTTCCCTGGCAAGTATAATTCATTTTAGAGAGGTGTACCGCTACCCATAATACTGGTGTGAAACTGCCACAACTAAGAGTTATAGAGTCAGTTTCATTAATTTCTATCCGAGAAGGTAGCACTTGGCCGTATTTTACTTCCTCTTGTATCCTAATTATAATGCTTCTTATAAAAGGTAAGAGTATTCTGTATCCTTCACTGAATTGAAAGCCATACCCATGGCAAAAGTAAACACCACTGTCTTCTCTCAACATATTTACAAAAGTTATTTTGTCTTTTAGCTGTAGATGACGTTTATCAATGTGAATATGTCTATTATTATGGACCACTTTGCTCCAATAAGAGGTTAAATTACTCCCACAATACGCGGTTACTGGAGTTCTTTCGAGAACTTCCACACTAGATGGTACTACAGAGAATGGCCATACTATAATGGCGTTCGAATCAACAGATAATCCACTCTTTATGTACGTAATTATTAATAAGAAAAAATAATGAGCCATTGTCTGTACGAAGATTCGCGTCTAGCACCCGAGAACCACGTAGCCACCTAGTCTCGCGGGCCAGACTAAAAAAAGCAAGCGCGCAAGCGCCTTAGAACTTATGGCCCGCAAACCTAATGGCTATTGGAGTACCATTTGGGCGTCTATCAATAGTAATTGTGGATAAAATATAACATGTACTAGAATACAAAGTCAAAATTTAGCTGCACAACAATGAAAAGCACTGTTGATATTTCGGACTCTTATAGTCCTTTTACACTAGCTAGCAGTTGAAGTGATTGAACAGAGGATTCGAACGTAATTCTCGTGTAAATCTTACAGTGATTGGGTCTTGCTTTTGAAGCCAAGGCAAGATAAAGTCAGTATGCTTATAGCTACACAAATATAATGAAGCACCAGGAGGTGCGAACCCTCAGCGTATGTCCACCAGAGATCAGCAGTAGAAGCGAACGTCTGTTAAAAATTATTTCAAACCTTTAGCATTTACACACAGACAGTTACTACTTACGGCGATACAAAGAAAGAAGCAAACAACAGAGCGAAGGGAACGCCTCTAGGTTAAAACAGATCAGCTCCGCGGTATATAACTCGACTCTAGCCCCCTTACACGCGTGAAGCGCGACAATTGCTACTGCAGTAAGTACTACAAGCCAACCGGCCACTTTCTAGCTGCAATTTTCAGCTCACGTGATTATAACGTGCGGTAAAGGGGCGTTACTGGTAGCGCACTAGCGATCGTACGAACGGCTAAAATCGACTAGCTTTTTCTTGAAAACTAAGTCGAAACAAAAAATTCTAGCACATTAAAGGGACTTACTTTGCAAATTTCTCTATCTCTACATCGTTTCAGAGCCTGGAAGGCCGTTGTCTTCGAGATCCGTTGTTGAATGAATGAATGAACTAGAGCACTGAAGTGCAAACCCTCAGCGCTAGTTAGCTAGTGTGAAGTGATTTGCAACCTGCAAGCTGGCTCACGTGACAAGCAAGTTTTTAAGGGGCGTTCCCATTACCGTAACGTACGATTGTAGGACTGAAATTCTACTCGCTTTTTCTTGAAAACTAAGTCAAAACTAACATTTCTGGCACATTAAAGGGACTTACTCTGTGAAGTGCTATAGTTTGATGTCGCTTTCAAAGCCTGGGTAGCCGTACTCTTCGAGATCCCTTGTTGACTGAATGAATGAATGAATGAATGAACTAGAGCACTGAAGTGCAAACCCTCAGCGCTAGTTAGCTAGTATGATAAAGAAAATAATAACAAAGGTAAAGTGTAGAAACAAAAAAAAAAGAGAAGTGGCATGAAGAGAGGCAGGAAAGAGAAAAAGACAATGAAGAGGGACAAAAGAAAGAGGAAATGAAAGGAAAAGGTAGGAAAGCAATCAAAACAGTAGGAAGAGGAAAATAAGGCAAGAAAAAAAGAAAAAAAAAAAGGATGAAAAAAAAAATGAAAAAAAAAGTCGTCTACTTGAGTTCGAACCAGTGACTTCTAGGTTAGCTACTTGCTCACTCAACAACTATGCCACGGAACACCTCATGCTCAATCCACGTAATTGTTAGCTATTTAAAAGTGATTTGTAACCTGCAAGCTGGCTCACGTGACAAGCAAGTTTTTTAAGGGGCGGTTCCCATTACCGTAACGTAGGATTGTGGGACTGAAATTCTACACGCTTTTTCTTGAAAACTAAGTCAAAACTAAAAATTCTGGCACATTAAAGGGACTTACTCTGTGAAGTGCTATAGTTTGATGTCGCTTTCAAAGCCTGGGTAGCCGTAATCTTCGAGATCCCCTGTTGACTGACGGACGGAATGACTGACAGGATGACTACTGTAACCCTCTGGGCGCATGCGCGCTGAGGGTTAATGACGGGTTGACTACTATATACCCTCAGGCGCATGCGCACTGAGAGTTAACTAGAGCACTAAAGTGCAAACCCTCAGCGCTAGTTAGCTGGTATGATAAAGAATAGGAAAAGTGTAGAAAAAAAAAAGAAAGAGAAGTGGCATGAAGAGAGGAAAAAGACAATGAAGAGGGACTAAAGAAAGATGAAAGGAAAAGGTAGGAAAGCAATAAAAAAATAAGGCAAGAAGAAAAAAAAAAAAAACAGGATGGAAAAAAAAATGAAAAAAAAAAGCATCCACTTCGGTTTGAACCAGAGACTTCTAGGATAGCTATTTGCTCACTCAACAACTATACCACGGAACACCTCACACTGAATACATATAATTGTTAGCTATTTAAAAGTGATTTGCAACCTGCAAGCTGGCTCACGTGACAAGCAAGTTTTTTAAGGGGCGGTTCCCATTACCATAACGTACGATTGTGGGACTGAAATTCTACTCGCTTTTTCTTGAAAACTAAGTCAAAACTAAAAATTCTGGCACATTAAAGGGACTTACTCTGTGAAGTGCTATAGTTTGATGTCGCTTTCAAAGCCTGGGTAGCCCTACTCTTCGAGATCCCCTGTTGACTGACGGAATGACTGACAGGTTGACTACTATATACCCTCAGGCGCATGCGCACTGAGGGTTAATAATACTATATACCCTCAGGTGCATGCGCACTGAGGGTTAACTAGAGCTTAACATAGTGCACCTATGTGTGACCTGCCGCCTCCCAGCACAGTTTCTGGTTACTTGCAACCTGGCATCCAAACATTGGTTGTGCCCGAAAGTTCCAAGAGGGGGGGCGTGGCTCGCTGCCGAGGGGTTTGGTTTTGGAGTTACATTGGCCCTGTCCAGCCAATTAACACTTATTAGCGCCTATGCTTGCGCTAATAAACCCTCCGCTCCCCGCCCCTTCTGGAACTAGTCACACTCGAGTGGCCCCTTGCCACCACTCAAGTGGAAGCCTATAGCTATCCCCCCCCTTTTCTAAGCTAACAGGGTTGAGGTGGGTGGGAGACGAGACTCGAGCCTGCTGCTTACACCCGCTGTTCTTTCCGGCTACTAAACTGCTTGTTCCCGTATCTGGCTCAGCCTGGCTTTATGATACTGGTGCGCGTCTTGGTGTGCTCGCGTGCCGCTTACAGCAACATGGTCTCGCCTCTCAACTCCGCCCACCCTCCCACAACCTAGCCTGTTTTAGCCTACCCAGCCCCCTAGTTATTACTCGTCCCATGCTCCGCCCCTTTTCTTTCCCGCCTTATTTCGGTGCCTCTGTTAACCCCGGTTAACAATGGGGTGTTAACCTCCATTTAACATAGTGCACCTATGTGTGACCTGCCGCCTCCCAGCACAGTTTCTGGTTACTTGCAACCTGGCATCCAAACATTGGTTGTGCCCGAAAGTTCCAAGAGGGGGGGCGTGGCTCGCTGCCGAGGGGTTTGGTTTTGGAGTTACATTGGACCTGTCCAGCCAATTAACACTTATTAGCGCCTATGCTTGCGCTAATAAACCCTCCACCCTCCAAACCAACCACATTCTGGTCCTCTGCCCCTGCTGCCAGCCCTTGCTGTTTGCCCGCCTGATGGTTCCCACGGCACAATATAACCATGATGACAATATATAGAGAATACATGATTGCAAGCAATACCCGTGCCAGCCAGCCCTAAATGACAAACTGATATCAGTTGAGTCTGCCCTAGTTCTGCCTTGCCTCCTCACTGGAGGCCACAGCCGCTCGTTTCTCACATTCCCCAGTCAGCTTCTTTGATATTGCTGCTAGCTGCTCCCTCGGTGTGCGGATGTATAGCTGATAGGCCGAGCTTTTCCATCGGCCTAGCATCTTAATGGTGGCATCCTCCACACCCCGTTCTGCTGCAGCTGTGGCCGCTCCGCTTCTGAAGTTGTGGCCTGAGTAGCGATCACTGTTCACTCCGGCTCTCGTCAGTGCCCGCTTGACTTCTATCACCAGGCGTGGCCTCGTTAAGGGTTGCCCAGTGCAGAACCTGAAGAATGGCCCAGGCCCCTTCTTCCTCTTTACCATGTACTTCAGTACCGCTGCTACTGGACACAAGTCATCCTCCGTCCTGCCAACGAATATGTCGATGCCTTTCCTGAATCCTTTAATCTCACCCTCAATAAGCGAGGATTTTGAAGGTTGTCGACTGTTACATCATCAAATGTGAGATGAGTGCCCTGATCGAATGCTCCTAGTGTGGGAATTACAATTTCTCCCGACCTGAAAAACCCGAAGAAGCATAAGGTGCAGGCCGCCCATAGCATGTCCTTGTCATCGCTATCAGCATCATCCTGCCACACTCGCCTCATTTTTCTCAGCAGCATCGATGATATGGGCAGCCTCGGTTTGCCCACAGAAGGCAATGCTCTATCCTGTATCGACTTGATGCCCTTTGTAACTTGTTCCAGCTTGGGCATACTGCCGATGTGAGGGTCGCCCCAACCCTCCGCGATGTGCCAATGCCTGACAGCTGCTAAGTAACACTTTATTGATGTGAAGCTCACGCCTTCTGTGGCCAGCAGTGCTACAAACCGGCAAAGTGTTCGTTCTGACGTCGGCAATGGCTGGCGACTTGCTGCCCGGCAATACTTCTTATAACGTTCCTGTGCCGAGCCATAGACCCTCTCTGTGGAAGTTGCTATGCTCCTTTTACGAAATTCTTCTTATAACGTTCCTGTGCCGAGCCATAGACCCTCTCTGTGGAAGTTGCTATGCTCCTTTTACGAAATTCTTCCACAGCTCGGTCCAATTGGTGCATGTCCAGTCTGGTCTCTTGACCAGCAGCAGGTCCAGGAGCGTGTCCGGAATAACAGATGGCTCTGCCGCTGCCTGTGAACATAGACCACGGAATTTCACCAGGTCGTTCCTGGACAAAGCATCTGCCATAGTGTTATCTGCTCCTTTTATGTGAGATGCGGTCAGTCTTATCTCGTGCTCCGCCAGAAAAAAGGCCAGGCATCGGGCCAAATGCATGGCTTCTTTATCTCTTGACAGCCCTTTGTTGATGATTGCCACTACAGCTGAAACCATTGCGAGCCCCAGTATGCTCCGCAACCCCAGGAGCCTGAAGCATCTGATACAAGTGTCACCGTTGGCCGGAGGCCGAGAGAACTGCTCAACAGTCCAATGCCATTCCAGTCTGCGCTAAACTGCCACCACCATTCAATGTCTGACCGAGGCCAAATGGGAGTGTCGTGTCCACATACACTTTATCCTCACACCGCATACCCAGCAGCCGCCTGTCCTGCGGATGGACCGATACTTGCCTGTATGCCTGCTTGATGTCCCTTTTTTGCTAGGAGCGAACCTCGTCCCAGCCTCGCAGCAGTGTCCACCACCTGATCCAGCGACACGTACAACAATGTGGCCAGCTCTTTGCTGATTCCATCATTGACACTTGCGCCCTCCGGGGCTGACAAGTTTAGGATCAGCCTGAATTTACCCGGCTTGCTCTTTTTTGGGATAACCCCAAACGGGCTGCAGTGGACGTCCAGTGCTTCAGCTTGAGACGTGATGCCTGCCAATACCACTTCTCCCTGCTTCGATCTCTGCAGTCAAGTACTTTGTGACCACTTCCCTGTGCTCCGTAGCTGATTGCATGTTTCTGTGATGAGCCTTCAGCGGGGCCCGTGACTTGTCATAGCCCACTCTGAAGCCGGACTTTATGCCTCGCAGTAACTCCTCCACCAGCGCCTTGTCAGGATGACCAGCCAGCTCCCGCGCCCAGACAGTCTCTCTCATTGGGGAGACAATATTTGCCAGGCGACCCGACAGTGCTTGCCCATCTGGCCCACTGCACCTTGCCAACGCCTGCATCTGCTCGCCTTGGACCGTGTACGACCCTTCACTTGCACCTGCATTACGTGCATGACACAGCCCCATTGTGAACCACAGCCCGCTGCTATGCCCTCGCCTTTGACATGGCACATTCACTGTGACCCATGTGCAGATCCCCCTTACACCCCCCGCCCTAATGGCATTATCCTTCCCCCCATTCGTACCAATTACACCCTAACTACCCAACGGCCAGCTCTGCCCAGTCTACCCGATGCCCGACCAAGCCCATTGTCAGATCCAGCGCAATTGGCATTCAGCAACATTGAATAAGAATAACAGCATGAACAATACAATATATGACTATCAAACAGCTGTGGGTCCTTGTGCCCGGTAGAGTTAAGCTTCGTCCATCCTGCCCAGCGCCGCCTTGCCACCAGCCCTGCATTTTGACGCTGGGTATGGTCCCTTGCAACTCGAGCAAGCGTGCAAAAACTTGCATTCTTTTCCAAACTTGCAATCTCCACCGTATTTATTAAACTTGATGCAGAGTTGTTGGTCACGCCCTCCTGTTGCTGCTGCCCTTGGCTGTGAGACACTCGCTGCACCTGGGCCACCGCTCCAAGTGCGTTTTCTGCTCCCGTACGGACAGTCAGCCGACTGATGATCCACGCCATGGCACCTGCTGCACCAATTCTCCTTGGATAATTCTTGGCCAGTAAACCATTGGGCGTACAAGCTGGGCTCAGCTTTCGCCCACTGCAGTGACGTATTTCCAGCTGCTTCTTGCCTAAAATTCTGGTCGTATACCAACCACGAAGGCCACTTAAATTTCTTGCTGGCCCTTGCGATCAACGACTGATAGCCCATCAGATCTGCCAGCTTGTCGGGCTGATGAGGCCCCAGCACAGTCACATACACAGCAAAGCATTGAAGCCACGTCGCTAAATCAGGTATGACTTTCCTTGTAGTCATCAAATCGGCGGCTTGGATCACCATAATCTGGCCGTCACCCTGCGGGGTGGGCGCTCTGCTTCTGCCGCCAGCTGGCATTAGATCTGCAAACTCCACGTATTCATTTGCTTGTATCTTTTCCACCAGCTTCCGCGTAATTGACGGGAGACCTGCACCAATGCAAACTGTTTGGCTCCTTGCTGGAGCTCTGCTGCTAGCACCTGCCAACTCCAAGCTAGGTCTGGAGCCAACCCCTGCTTCTCTGTTGCGTGGCGCTGCCACCGCAGCATCAGTTTCCATTTCTCTGATGCCGCACCCAGCTAAATCCCTGCTGCTTGGGGGCCTTGCCATATTACCTACCCAACACGTAATAAACACACCTCATGACACCACATCCTCTGAATTACCTTTTTTCACTAATTAAAAAACAACAACAAAACAACAACAACAAAAACAAACCTCCAGGCCCCCTTTTAATAATCCCAGCCACCTAACTACCTCAATTCTACCCTAGTAGACAACTCTCTGTATTATCCCGTTCCCGCCTGCCCGCATTGTGTAATGACACCTTTTCTTGCTCCTATATTTGCGACAAATACCTTGCCATCATGCTCAGCTTCATGCTCTTGCTTCGAGCTATGGTACCTTGCTGTCGTACCCTGCTATGTGTTCTCCCTTTTTGACACAGCACCATGCCATCATGCTCGATTACATGCTCTTGCTTTTGCTACGGCACCTTGCTGTCGTGCCCTGCTACGCGCTCTTGCTTAGGGGCAGAGCACCTTGCCATCGTGCTCAGTTTCATGCTCTATCTTGCTACGGCACCTTGCTGTCGTGCCCTTTACATGTTCATGCTTTAAGACAGGCACCTTGCCATCGTGCCCATTACCTTGCTCTTATTTTCCGCTGTGACACTTTGCTGTCATGCCCTGTTACATGCTCTTGCGTTACAATCAAGCACCTTGCCCTCGTGCTGACTTCCATGCTCTTGCCATTTGGCAACGGCACCATACTGTCGTGCCCTTTTTGTGTGCTCTCGCTTTAAGACCGGCACCGAGCTATCGTGACCAGCTTAGCGCACTTGCCCTCGCCTAGCATTTCACTCTCACGCACAGCTGCATGCCTTTGCTCCTGTAACCATAGCCCCCTGCTGCTAGGCTATGCTACCCGCCATGTCATCCTACCGATTCGATGAACCCAGAGCCTTGTTAACTCACACTGTTGCTTGCTCTGATACCCAATTTTGTTTTACTTGACATAAGATCCCGCCTCCCCTCGAATACTATGCCTTATCCTAGTTAGAACCCCCCTTTTTCCAACTAATTAACTACCCTAGCCTCCCCATACGGCCTCTTTAACCACTACTCTATTACCTACCCCATCCTGCTAGGCTCCCTCTCTGCTCCCTGTGATATCACAGCCGCTGTGGCTGGAGAAGGGCTGGCTAGAGGGAACCCACCTAACTAACCATCCCTCCCCTTTCCCCGTTCCCCAGTTCGCCTCACCAGCTTGGTCTGCCTGGCCCATTGCTCCCTGGACTCTGGCCGTCACCCCTTCAATAATTTTAGCCAATGTCCCGTCATCTAATTGGATTGCTGACACAACTGGAAACCTGTCAGGAGTACTACTCACTTCCCCAGGTGATGCCATGCTTCTAGACGAGACTCGAGCCTGCTGCTTACACCCGCTGTTCTTTCCGGCTACTAAACTGCTTGTTCCCGTATCTGGCTCAGCCTGGCTTTATGATACTGGTGCGCGTCTTGGTGTGCTCGCGTGCCGCTTACAGCAACGTGGTCTCGCCTCTCAACTCCGCCCACCCTCCCACAACCTAGCCTGTTTTAGCCTACCCAGCCCCCTAGTTATTACTCGTCCCATGCTCCGCCCCTTTTCTTTCCCGCCTTATTTCGGTGCCTCTGTTAACCCCGGTTAACAATGGGGTGTTAACCTCCATACTGAAGTGCAAACCCTCAGCGCTAGTTGCAGGCCCGTAGGCAGGGGGGGCTCACGGGGCTCACGTGAGCCCCCCTTTTGAAATATGATGCATGCTTAGTCAATATTATTAATGCATATTTAACCCTCAGCGCGCATGCGCCCAGAGGGTTACAGTAGTCCTAGTGTCATTCATTCATTCATTCATTCATTCATTCATTCTGTCACTCTGTCTGTCAACAGGCCACTTCTGGAAGGTAGGAACCAGCCAGGCTCTGAAAGCGGCATCAAACAGCAGTATTTCACGAAGTAAGTTCCTTTAATATGCCAGAATTTTGATTTTGGACTTCATTTTCCAGAAAAAAGCGAGTCTTTCCAGAGCCGTGCGATCGTAGGCTTACAGCGGGAACCGCCCCTTAAAAAACTCACTTGTCACGTGAGCCAGCTTGCGTTGAAAATCAACTTTTAAATAGTTAACAATTACATGCATTCAGCGTGAGGTGTTGCGTCGTAGTCGTTGAGTGAGCAAGGAAGAAAAGAAAAAGAAGAAGAAAGAATGAAAAACAGTACACGAAAGAAAAGAAAGGAAAAGGTAGGAAAGAAATAAAAACAGTAGGAAGAAAGAGGAAAATAAAGAAAAATAAGGCAAGAAGACAAAAGGAAGAAGAAAAAAAAACAGGATGAAAAAAAAAAGATGAAAAAAATAATAGCGTCGACAAGGATTCGAACCAGAGACTATTACCTTTTTTCATTCATTCCTCTTTCTTTTGTACCTCTTCATTGTCTTTTTCTCTTTCCTGCCTCTCTTCATGCCACTTCTCTTTCTTTTTTTTGTTTCTACACTTTTCCTTTGCTATTATTTCTCTTTATCATACTAGCTAACTAGCGCTGAGGGTTTGCACTTCAGTGCTCTAGTTTTATACATTAGTTGGTTATTTCATACAATCTGAATGCATTAATTCTATAAACATCATCCTTTCAGTATAGTAAGTCAATTGACACATATATGTTTGATAAGTGTTAATTGTCACACTTACCACAATATCACTTGGGCAGCTTACACTGAAAACTAAAAGCAGCTGGAACTGCTGTCAGCTTAAACTTCTTGTAAGAAAGAGGGACTCAAAGGACATTCGATTTTTTTTCAAGAAACCAGCCACCAACATTGGTAAAATATATTATAGGAAAATATAGCTGGCAATAATGTGGTGTGCTTTTGATTCTAGAAACCAAACCTACTGATATACAAACTGTTCTACCCGAGAATGAGGAATTAACATGTAATCCAATAGTGACCACTAACAGTGCAGAGGAACACTGTCTCTCTGATATGCCCTTACAGACTGAGGGTTCAAATGCAGGTATTTTTTATATTCAACCTAGAGCAGCCGTATATTCTCTCTCTTCTGAACCTTCTACTAGCAATCCAAATTCATCAATGGAAGGTACTATAATATCTAACCCGTGTTATGATTTTGGGAACATTTTCTTGTCATCTTTTTCTACAAAAGATTCTCTTCAAGTTGTAAAAAATCTTTCTAGTGATGAAAAATACTCCTACCTTTATAATCATGTTTTACCCCCCTCAACATTTCCAACTACATTGCTTCATGGTAAAAATCGTCGCTTTAATACGAGTTAGATAGAGCGATATCCTTGGGTACTGTACAGCCCAAAATTAGATGCAATAATGTGTGGCCCTTGTTCTATTCTGCTTACAACTGATAAAAGAGAAGATAAAGGCTTTTCTTGTGAATAAACCTTTCAATAACTAGGAAAAGCTCAATAACACTTTATCTAACCATTCACAACTGAAATACCATTTGGATTCTGTACTAGCAGCTGACACATTGAGAAGTACAGTACTAAATCCCAAGCAAAGAATTGATGTTGCTACAAATTCAATAGTTCAAAGCCAGATGACTGAGAATACACATATTCTTCAACAAATAGTTTGTGGTGTCATTTACTTAGCTAAGCAGGGTATACCTTTCCACAATGATGTTGAAAAGATTAGCTCACCAAAAAATCCAGGAAATTTTTTAGCATTGCTAAAAAGCTATGCTGGGACAGATGAGATATTGTACAATCATCTATATAGCCCCAAGTTAAGGAATGCTACTTATCTCTCTCCTACGACTCAAAATGATATTATTAACATCATTGGCTATGATATGCTTCGTGCTGGTATTGTTGAAAAAGTAAAGGTAGCTAATTTTTTTTTCAGTTTTAGCTGATGAAGTTTCCAGCCATAATATTGAACAATTGGCTATTATGTTTGCGTTATGTTGATGCCAATAATAATATTTGTGAAGATTTTGTTACTTTCATAAAGTTAGAAAGAGTACGTACCATTGACATAATATGAAGCTATTATTGTTTGGAAGAACTTGGACTGTCTTTAAACAACCTGAGAGGTCAGGGATATGATGGGGCTTCAACGATGAGTGGGGAGAAGTCAGGTGTACAGAAAAGGATACGAGAGAAGTAGCCTAAAGCAATTTATACTCATTGTGCTGGGCATTCCTTTCGTTTAGCTATTTTGAGTTCTTGTACTTTGCCTCCTATCAGAAACTGCATTGATCAGGTTAAAAGTATTACACTCTGGATAAAAAATTCTCCTAAACGGGATGCTCTTTTGAAAGCGGTTGTTAATATTACTGGTAATAAGCACAATAGTGGTGTACTTCTCGCACACCATTGTTGAATGTATGCATTACCCGCTGGGTAGAAAATATTGAAGGTTGGGAGAGGTTTACACTCTGTCATCCATTTTTGGTAAAGATGTGTGAAGTTATTCTCTATGGGGATACTCAGTTACAGTTGTACAATGATGGATGGCCAGCAGAAGATAAAAAGAATGCTTTGGCATATCTAAAGATTTTGGAATCTTTTCAGTTCATATTTTCTCTGGTTACCCTGTAATGTACACTATTAGTGTACATGAAAGAGGCTGTGGTTAAACTTCAAGGGTTAAGGAACTGAAGGATTTGAGGAGTGACATACAAAATTATTCTGAACGCATCTTTCAGCTTAGTTGCCGATTAGCTGCAAGGTCTGATGTGTCTGTTACAGTACCACGTATTTGCCAAAGACAGCAACATCGCATGAATCAGCAGAGTGATTCTCCAGAAGAGTATTACAAGACCACTATAACTATTCCTTTTTTAGATCAGCTGATCAGCGATCTTAGCTGTCGATTTGACAGGCATGCAAAGCCAGCTACTTCTTTGCAAGGTTTATTACCTACATTTATAACTAAGTCATCTTCTCCTTCTGATATAAAAGATGCCGTTGAATTTTATTCAGAAGATTTGCCTAATGCAGGTATTGTGGATGAGGAGTTTTATCGATGGAAACACAAGTGGCTCTTGATCCCATCACAAAATAGACCCCATACACTACATGATGCAGTGAGCATGGTTTTCTAAATTTTGTTTACATTCCTGAAATTATTTGCCACTATTCCGCTGAGTTCATGCTCTTGTGAGCGATCTGCATCAGCTTTAAAGAGGCTGAACTCATACTTGAGATGCACCCAGACAGAAGAACGATTGAGTTATCTTGCTCTAATACATATGAACTATGAAACTTGCATTGATGTTAATGAAGTATGTAAATCTTATTTAGAGAAAAACCCAAGACGAATGCAATCAGTCAGTTTGCTGTCAAGCTAACAATATTATAACTTTTTTTTTTGTTGTTTGATAATATTTTACAATTAAAAATATACTTTGGTTTTATTGATTTGGTTTAATATAAATTAGATAGCTAAATAACAAAATGAGTGGGTAGCTAAAGCTAAAATTGAAATGAACAAACAATAGGAAATAGCGTTGGAAATTAATTTATGCATTTGTTTCCATCAAAAGGGCACATTCTCTTCCATGTAGTCCAATTCGCAGCCAGGCCCGTGAGCCCCCCCCTTTGAAATTTCTGGCTACGGGCCTGTAGTTGGCTAGTAAAGATGAAGGAAAAAAAGAAGGTTGAAGGGAAAAAGATGAAGGTAAAAGGAAAGGATGAAGGTTAGTATGATAAAGAAAATAATAACAAATGAAAAGTGTAGAAACAAAAAAAAGAAAGAGAAGTGGCATGAAGAGAGGCAGGAAAGAGAAAAAGACAATGAAGAGGGACAAAAGAAAGAGGAATGAATGAAAAAAGGTAGGAAGAAAAGAAAAAGGAAGAAGAAAGAAAAACAGTACACGAAAGAAAGAGGAAAAGAAAGGAAAAGGTAGGAAAGAAATAAAAACAGTAGGAAGAAAGAGGAAAATAAAGAAAAATAAGGCAAGAAGACAAAAGGAAAAAAAAAAAAACAGGATAAAAAAAAAAGATGAATAAAAAAAATGGCGTCGACGAGGATTCGAACCAGTGACTATTAGGTTAGATAGCTGCTCACTCAACGACTACGCAACGCAACACCTTACGCTGAATGCATGTAATTGTTAGCTATTTAAAAGTGATTTGCAACCTACAAGCTGGCTCACGTGACAAGCAAGTTTTTTAAGGGGCGGTGGAAGAAAAGAAAAAGGAAGACGAAAGAAAAACAGTACAAGAAAAAAAGAGGAAAAGAAAGGAAAAGGTAGGATAGAAATAAAAACAGTAAGAAAAATAAGGCAAGAAGACATAAGGAAAAAAAAATAACAGGATGAAAAAAAAAATGAAAAAAAAAGTCAACAAAGGTTTTGAACCAGTTATTTTTTTGGGTTAGGTATTTGCTCACCCGACCGACAACTACCCAACACAATACCTCACGGTGAATGCATGTAATATTGTTAGCTATTTAAAAGTGATTTGCAACCTGCAAGCTGGCTCACGTGACAAGCAAGTTTTTGCCGGTTCCCATTACCGTAACGTACTATAGGACTGAAATTCTACTCGCTTTTTCTTGAAAAATAAGTCAAAACTAACAATTCTGGCACATTAAAGGGACTTACTCTGTGAAGTGCTATAGTTTGATGTCGCTTTCAAAGCCTGGGTAGCCTACTCTTTGAGATCCCCTGTTGACTGACGGAATGACTGACAGAATGACTACTGTAACCCTCTGGGCGCATGCTCGCTGAGGGTTAATGACACACAGACAGGATGACTACTGTAACCCTCCGGGCGCATGCGCGCTGAGGGTTAATTAGCTTGAATATTTGAGGTTTGTAGCTAGCTAGCTGCTCTTTTGCAAAAATATGCAAATAGGTATATATATATAATACTTATAGCACGAGTCAGAGTACAATATGGGAAAATATTTTACGAGCACGCAAAATATTTTCACGAGCCAAAGGCGAGTGAAAATGTGGCGTGAGAGTAAAATATCATTCCCATATTGTACGACGAGTGTGATAAGTGATTTATTGCTTCTTTCAAATTTTTCTCAACCGGTTACAATACAATTTTCATTGATTTTACTCGCTACGCGCGCGCTACAAGTAGCGTACAATATAAACCGTACAATATGGGAGAATACAGAACGCTCGCGTGATGCGGAAATATTCAAGTAAAAATATCAAAGCTGCAATAAATATATATATAATGTAGATGCAGGTGGAATACGAGCTACTCCTGAGAAAGGTTGCAGCTATGAGAAAATACCTCAACCACAGATTGTTGCACAAATAAGGTCTTTCCCAGGATTATTGAACTATTATCAAAAATTTCTGCCAAACCTAGTAACTATTCTTAAACTACTGAACGAGCTTTTTACAGAAAAACAGGAAGTGGGTGTGGTCTGAAAAGTGCGACCAAGCCATGGAAGCTGCCAAGAAGCTGTTGTTGACTTCTAATCAACTTACACATTATGATGAGTCCTTGCCACCCCAATTAGCCACGGATGCATCTCCATGCTGAGTGGGGGCAGTAATCTCTCATGTTCGTACCTGATGGAGAGGAGCACCTAATTGTATTTGCCTCAAGGTCGCTGACCAGAGTGAGCAAAACTATTTACAAATTGATAAGGAAGCGCTGGGACTTGTTTATGGAGTCAAGAAGTTTCACACTTATTGGTATGGAAGGAAGTCTACAATAGTCACGGACCATAAACCTCTAAACAGTACAATATTGGGACCAAAGATAAGAGTGTCTACAGTAGCTGCAGCCAGATTACAAAGGCGATCGCTTCTTTTGTCTGCTTACTATTATGAGTTGGAGTTTCGGTCAACTTCTGAGCATGGGAATGTGGATGCGTTGTCCAGGTTACCATTATCTGAAGGGCAATCAAAACACTCATTATAGGGACTCGGCTTTATTATTTGTGTCAGTTGGAGGCTCTTCCTATTACTAGTCAAGAAATTAGGAGAGCAACAGAGTGAGGTCCCGTGCTCAGCACAGTTTATTCCTACACTAGGGTTGGCCTGGGCAGATTTCTCCACCGTTACGACCTTATCATTCCAAAATGGATGAATTATCAATGGAAGCCAGTTGTTTAATGTGTGGAGGATACCTCGATCTTTTTAAAAAAAAAGTGATTTTGATGGAATTGCATAAGGAACACATGGGAATTTCTAGGCTGAAGGAACTGGCCAGGAGTCATGTCTGATGGGCTGCAATCGCCGAAGATTTGGAGGTCATGGTGAAGTCTTGCAAAGCATGTCTAGCTGTGGAGCAAGCAACCAGCTACTGTACCCATGCACCTGTGGGAGTGGCCTAGTCGACCCTGGGAACGTCTGCATATAGACTTTGCATGGACAAGTTTTTCCTAATTGTTGTGGATGCATGTTCCAAAGTGGGCTGATGTTATAGAGATGCAATAAACTACCACTGCTAATACTGTAATGGCTTTGAGGCGACTTTTTGCAGTTCATTGAATTCCATTTCAGATTGTCTCGGACAATGATCCACAGTTTGTGTTGGCTGACTTCGAGGAACTAAAGCGCACAATTTAATGGCATCAAGCATAGCCATTCATCTCCCTATCACCCAGCTACTAATGGTGAGGCTGAATGGTTCGTATATACTTTCAAGGAAGCAATGAATACAAGGAAAAGAGATGGACTCACTCTCTCACACAGATTACTGAATTTTCAGTTGACCTACTATGGAGAACTGAACTTCCAACCTCAACAGCACTCCACAGTAGGAGCCATTAAACTATGTATTGAAGTCATTCAAGTCATTAACACTTTCATTCAAAAAGAAAAACTTTCACACAGTTCGTATCACAATCATTCACACTTAGCTAGAGACTATTTTTAGAACATGAGCAGCTAAGCAAAGCTGTTCATGGTTCCACTCACTCTGTGTATGTCTATGATGTCCTCGTGTATTGTCTTGTTACTGTACATGTTTTTTTTAACCTACCTCCTGCCAATTCAACTTGTGGGTAGCTACAGTTTGATAATTCAGTATCACTTGCCACAGAAGTCTGGTGGCAGCAACTACTAAACTGCTGCACCAATAGTGAGAGTTACAGAAGCTTGCCAACCCCAGACAAGAATACTGCAAATTCCCACACTTACCATGCTACCCCTCACCTGCACTACTATACAGGCACCCCAACCTGTGATCTGCTAATGGGTGAGATTACATACATGTTGGATTTACTGAAGCCCGACATTGAAGTTACTGTTCAAGAAAAACAAATGCAACAGAATAGATGGGTCATGATTGATCTTTACGGGTGAAAGCCTTCCAAGTAGAAACTTCAGAACAGGAGAGACCTGAATACCTGGAGTTGTGGTTCAGCAAGTAGACCTTGTGGATGTTGAAGACGGTCAATTGTGGAAAAGACATGTGGACCACATGAAGAGTTTATCACCTACAGAAATGAGTTCCTACCAGCTTCTATATAGACACCACTGAAGAGCTGACTGACGAGATAGTGGATCAAGCAGTTTCTACCAGTGTGTCGCTAGGACAACTGGATGTAAGATCTTCTGGGAATCAAGATACAAACCAGGACCCGCAAACCAAGGTCAAGTTTGACAAAGATCTCAAGGCAACAAAAAATGCTTTACAGCATGTTTTTTCTTTCTCCCTTTAAGGTATGTATTACAAGTACTGCAATAGATACAGGAAAAATGAATGAATACATATGTAATTAAAAAAGGAAAACTTCAGAAGCCTGTGCTACCCTAGCACTGCTACAGTTCCCTCACTGGGCAGCAACTGACAGATGCTGAATCAAAAACTCAGTCAGTCATAGCTATTATATTCCATGCACTCAGTCAGTCATAGCTATTATATTCCATGCATTCTATTATAAGCGATATAAAATGATTTGAATGTTTTCAATTTTTGCACCTTCATTCATGAAGAACTAAAAAAGAGCTCTGATTATCAGTCAGTTACTAGCTCAGCACCAGGTTCTGTTGTGCAGTGGACAAAAGACCATGAGTTAGAACTTAATTATAACTTGAATTTTTTGGCTAAGCAATAAACGAGAAATATAGCAACGAAAAAAAATATTTTGAAATAATTATAGGACAAGGTTGGGAGCATTGGAAGAAGAATTTTAGCAAGAAAAAAAAAAGGCAATCTTTAGCAAAGCCCAGTTCTAACCATTACAATATATTACCACAGAATAATAAGGTATACACAGTTTTATACAAAGAGGGGAGGGGGGGGGTATGGTATTTTACAAGTGATTTGTAAAAATCTTAGCTGATACTAATCCATCTAGGATACAACCCAGTAGGACTGATTAAATCAGTAAATTGTGTACTATTCTATGCCATCGTCAGCTTTGTTATAAATCAAATTGATTTACAGTCATACACGTAAGTAAGGAGGGGGAAAAAGAGAATAAAAGAAAAAAGATGATAGTAAATGATTGAAGCAACTTAGACAGAAGAAATATAAAAAAGGATAATAATAATTACACAAAATGGAACTCCTAATTGTTCTAAAGTGGCCTGAATTGAGTCTGCTCTTTCTTAATGAACATGAACGCTAGCGCCAGGACTACAACCACTACACTGATGACCGGGACACAATGACGACACACTGGAGAGCTCGAGCGTGGAGGAGGTGGGGTCTTACGAAGCTTCTCTATGAGTGCATCCTGAACTTTCAACTTCCTCTCGTAGTCTTTAACTTCTCGTTCCAGTTTACCCACCTGCATGATGCTACTCTTAGCATGTCTCTTCCACTTGGCTTCCTAAAAGTATAAGAGAAAAATAGAAGTAGATCATCATTATCATCATCATCATCACCATTATCATCATCAATCATCATCATCATCATCATCATCATCATCATCATCATCATCAATCATCATTATCATCATCATCATCATCATCATCATCACCATCATCATTCTGGTCTAAGTGAATTAGATTCTCTTCTAGTCTGTCTTTCATTTTGTGCCATCTTCTACCCGCATCATCACACTCTTCTTTTAGAGTCTGGCATTCTTCATGTCTCTCACACGACTCTGGGGGTAATAATGATGCTGCCCCTTCATTAATGAGACTCAGGTTTTCTTCTTGCTCGGTTACTTGAACTAAATAGCCCTATTATTAGAAAGAAAAAAAATTAAAATTAATTCCCCCTTTTAAAAATCTGATCATGATTCCTATTTCTACTGTAACCATGAACATACATACAGTCTTCCTGTGTTATACCCTCAACGCACATGTGCGAGAGGGTTATAGTAGCCATCCTGTCTGTTTGTCTGTCTGTCACACTCTGATTTTGGAGATTACTGACAATAGACCGTTGATTTAGGTATGAGCTTACTCAGAACTAAGATATAGGACCTTTCATTATGCTTTTTTTTTAAATTTCGGGCTAACTGTCGAGAAAACGCGAAGTTATCAGCTCCTCATAGGTACCAGCTTTTGTGGGTAACGCCCCCTAGCGTCACGTGAGCAAATATTAACGGAGTTGAAAGAAGTGAAGTTTTGCGTTGAAAATGTATACCGGTGAGTGTTTCTGGCCTGTTTAGCTTCTTCTCTTATGAAGACAGCATTTCCATGTACCAGTTTCATTGCTCAAGCTATATTGATGCCTGACTAAAATAGTTAATAGAATAGCTAGGTACTGTAGCGTTTAGTAGTGCTGATGGGTTCGCACCTTTGGTGCTTTATTTATTGTTATTTTACAAGGCACTATTCAGATGTTAAGAGCAGTGTATAAACAAAAAAAAAAAGGAACATTATACATGTAGTAGATAATTGATTTTTTTTTAAATAAGAATAATTGAGAGTGGTATAAATGTTGAGAATTTACGGCTCCAACAGCTAAAGGGTTTAATGAAATGGAGCAAAATATATACAGTATATGTATACATTTAGTTTAGTAAAAACAAACAAACAAAAACAAACAACAGCATCTGTTTACCTACATACCTTAAATAGAACTATCCTGTCAGAAAGATCTCCGCCTTCCACTTCTGCCATAGCAGCCACTTCATCTTCTCCATTTTGCACTTTCTTCTCCAGCCTCTGGATCCAGACACAAAACTCATCCAACCTATCTGTGAACTCCGCCCACGGTTTTGAGCATCCAATCAGCTCATCGACACTGGACATTATTCTGTGCCATAGAGTCTGCACTCTAGTAAACTGAGTCAGGACTTCCTTCACTTCAACCTCCTCCCCACTCGTGTGACGTGGAGATGACGCTACTAACGAGTTGTAGGACGGACGATGACTTTCGATGTCATCTCTTAGCATCTGAGACATCATCACAAATAACAACATTCTAAAAGTTTAAAGTAGATAATGGAGACAAAAATAGCAGTTTTTTTTTAACTGTATACCTATGTACATAATGTATAAGCCTAATAATTTGCTATATGAACATCATCATGGTTACTAATAACAGTTTTTCTCTGTTTTAACAGCAAAAATGAAAAAAATGAACTTGACGTTTCAATTTCTTGCCGAAGTCCTCCTCAGACCAATGAGGTCAAACTCTCCCACAAGGAGGACTTCAGCAAGAAGTAAAAATGTCTGGATAAGCTTCAAATATATATTGGCTGTTAACACAGCGGAAAGACTACTAATATTTACCATTATTTCGGCCAAAAAGGACTGAATTACCCTATATTATTATGTAGTTTATGTTAAATTGATCAGTACGTATACAAGATAGGATCTCAAAAATTTTGGTACCAATGTATGAGTTAATTAGGCTGTTACACCACACACCAGTACATCTGTAGCTCCACACACACACACGCGTGGTCATTAAAATGGCCTCCAGCACAGCCATCTACATAGCATGTAGTCTGACTAGCTCATTTGTATAACAAGTTCTCACTAAAACAGTCGCTCACTAACTTAGTGACCACGCACACAATCATTCAAATAATGTTCGAACCAAGAGAGGAAGGAAAAAAAAAGCATAGCATCTTCAACAAAATTAGAGAACTTTGTTATGTGCTACAAACACATGGAAGTGGCTGTGGGGAAAAGGCAACTGGAAAAGCTGAATAGATGCCAATATACTCTTCTGTTCACTCTCAAACCTACACTTTGAGGTACGTACATATGTAATCCGGTAATATGCTTAAGGTACTGTATGAGAATTGTTTCGACTTGAAAATTTATCCCTAGGTTTGACACGACATTTTAACGACATTCTCAAAACCCAAGCCTTCAGTAGTACATGTACATCGTTAAAACTAATCCCACAGCACTTACATTGAGACGAACTTGGTGGGACGAGAACTCGTTAGCAAACTCTTCCAGTACCTGCAGACTCTCGACTTCCATGTCCTCAGAACCAATCCACTCGCCGAGCTCAGACAAGCAGCTGTCAAACTCCTCCCACGACGCCACGCAGTCGTCGATTCTTGACTTCCACGTCCCAGACCTCTCCACAAGTTTTGTGAACCTCTCCTGGTACGCTATGCCCTTGTTGTCAAAATGCTTGGGTACGCTGACACTGGAGATGGACTCGGTTACCTGATGACTCTCTCTCAGTGCCTCCTGGAAGCTAGACAAGCTGGACATGCAAGCGTTGTGCACAGGAATCTGTTCACAAACATACAACACCATGCAACGCTGATACCATATCTTAACCAACCAGAGCTACACTAAGTACTTTTTAACTAACTAATCAATTATCCAGTCTTGCAACCACCTGTCCTAAATGTTGGACAATGAAAACAAAGAGGGAAAAGAAAAAAAAAATATTAAAAAAATAAATTTAATTTAAAAAAAGGAAAGGGGGGGGGGGGAAAAGAACTTCCTGAAACTTAACATATTATTAGATTGAAACTTACAGGGGTCTAGAAAGAAGCAAAGGCAAAATGTGAAGAAAAAAATCTTAGTTGTCACTGGGGAATCGAACCCAGGACCCCTGGCTTTAGCCAAAGTTTCAATCTAGTTTTTATGAAGGGTCACAACTTGATAACTTAATATACTACATGTATGTATACTCAAGTCCTTGTACTTACCAGTTCTTCCTGAAGCTCCTTATAGGACTTAGCTAGCAGCACAGATGGAGGAAGGGGCGTGTCCAAGTACTCCTGATAGAGTCGCGCACTCTCTTCAAAGTCAGAAGCCACTCCCTCCAATTTCTGAACTATCTCAGCTTTCTTGCGCGTGACCATGATGCGTTCGCTGAGAGATCCAGACACGTTAGACCAACCCTAACACAGTTCACACCATGATAATTTCATCAATTAATGGCAATACGAAGAGAAGAATTTCATCCCTTCACAAAAGACTCTGGTAGGGTACTAGTACTCTAATTGTCAAAGAGTCAAGTGTGAGCATCCATAGAGAGAGAGAAAAAAAAGAGAGAGAGTGTGCATGTGTGTGTGTGTGTGTCAGTGAGGAAAGGCCTGCTCTCCTGTGAGTTCCTAGCCCGGCTCCAGGAGTTTTGCTTGCACGGCTCACAGTGCCTGCTTAGTGCACAGGCATCCTAGCTCTGCCAGGTGCGCATAACCACTAGAGGTTGCACGAGAATTTGCATTATATTGTGTGTGTATGTGTGTGTACTTGTAATTCTTTGGTATTTCCAAAGTATTTACAATTACATGTAGTACATACATGTCTGAAATCAAGTATTTGTATTTGCAATTGTATCATCTGATTAACGTCCACCTGCTAGCTGTTAGTGGACTCTCCAATACCTGTAACAAGTTACTGCGTTCCTTTGAAATGTCCGGGTTCTTCTCCAAGGCTCTCTGCACATCTTCACTACGAGCGGACTGGTCAATGGTTTGAACTTTGTCCTCATTTGAAGTTTTCAACTTCTGCAGATTCTCCAACCTCTCCAGTCTCTCCAGCAACTCCTCAGAGGAAAGGTCATCCCATGACTCCCCTCCTCCATCTTGTTCATCTTCCTTGACCTGGTCCAGGAAGTCTTGTACTACACGTGCTTCCTCCACTGGGAACACCTGGACATACATACATACATACATACATATGCATGCACATACATACATGACAACTAACCACACTGGCATAACCATTGTAAACTATCCCACAAAATGTAATTGATTAAGTGCTATCCATTGTATAGGTCATAAAAAGGATTCGCATGCTAATAGCGTGGGACCAGAATGTGTTGGAAGAAAAACATTGTGTGTGTATGTGTGTGCATGTGTGTGTGTGTGTGTGCATGTGTGTGTGTGTGTGTGTGTGTGTGTAGAAGGAGGAGCAGATTTACATATAAATCTATTATATGTGTTGTACTAACATATATAACGTAAAAGTAGTGTTGCACTGATCGGATCGGTTATCGGGGATATCGCTGTTAAGTAACTGATAATTCACGATTTTTTTTTTTTTTTTTTTTTTTTTTTTTAATTATGAATTTGTATTTTTTTTTCTCCACTCACAGTGGTTATGTTTCCACGGCCTCCCCCGATCCCGAGCCAGGAATGCTACCGCCCACACTACTCCGTAACCTTGACCCCTACGAGGTAAAAGTTTGCATTATAAAGACTTAGGCAACACTCGTACGTGCACTGCTGTACACGTGTCCAGTCATTATTAACACCTTTTTTAAACGAGGACCATACTCTTGAGGGGTAAAATGGCAACTGTAAGTGGTTCTAGAAAGAAGTCAGCGCTGTCCTGATTATGTCTGAAATAAGCTTTCACCAAAATTAATTAAATATCGGATTGGTTATACATAGGTATCGGCAGATATCTACCAATAATATCGGTATATCGGCTATTTTCAATATCGGTATATCGGCTATTTTCAATATCGGTGCAACACTACGTAAAAGCATTACACATTCAATGTTTGAAGCTAAAAAAACATGTATACATACACGTACTGATGTATCAGTAATTTATAATAATGTATTTATACCCCAAAAATTGTTCTGCTCTAAGTTTCTAACTTACCCTCCAGCTCTTTAATCTTTCTTCCAGAAGTTCAGTCTTCTCTACAGTTTCCTTGTTGACATGCTCCTCCTTCATCTGCAGATTCTGGACATAACTGCAAACAAACTCTAAATCTTCAGGCACTACGTACTTTGACAGCTCCTCCCCCAGCATGACCACGCCCATCAAATCAGGGTTACGAGCATTGATATCAACCTGCAACCCCTGGCAGAACTTCAGACTCTGCTCTGTTATAGTCGCATTCCCAAACTGTACTTTATCCGATTCCAGATCCGAGTTCACTGCATACAACCACTCCTCCAAGTCCTTGGAATTGGAATTGAATTTTTCCCAAAATGGAACTGAGTTTTTCAACATAGCAGTGTGCTCATCTAAACTGGCACGAAGTGTCTTGTGCCTGGAATCAAAGTCTTCTGCCTTCATAGTCATATCTTCTCTGTCCACAATGCGTGAGTGTTCTACCAGGAAAGGAACAGTGGAGAGGATGAATTGTCTGGCTTCATCGTGCTCTGCCGCCTCCTGCAATAAGGACTGTCACAAACACACGCACAAACAGATAGCTCATCAGGAAGTGTATACAAACAGATAGCTCATCAGGAAGTGTATACAAACAGATAGCTCATCAGGAAGTGTATACGTTAACTTCTAAGATACAGACTGGCTTCAACAACACTAACATCACTAAATTAATAAAAATCAACAACAAAATCAAACACATCAACAATGACATCAACAAACAACATCGACAGCATAAACAACAACATCATCAACATAAACAACAACATCGTCAACATAAACAACAACATAAACAACATAAACAACATAAACAACATCGACAACATAAACAACATAAACAGCATCGACAACATAGACAACATCGACAACATAAACAACATAAACAGCATCGACAACATAGACAACATCGACAACATAAACAACATAAACAACATAAACAGCATCGACAACATAAACAACATAAACAACATTGACAACATAAACAACATAAACAACATCGACAACATAAACAACATAAACAACATCGACAACATAAACATAAACAGCATCGACAACATTGACAACATAAACAGCATCGACAACATAAACATAAACAGCATCGACAACATAGACAACATAAACAACATAAACATCGACAACATAAACAACATCGACAACATAAACATAAACAGCATAGACAACATAAACAACATAAACATCGACAACATAAACAACATCGACAACATAAACATAAACAGCATTGACAACATAAACAGCATAAACATCGACAACATAAACATAAACAGCATTGACAACATAAACAGCATAAACATCGACAACATAAACAACATAAACATCGACAACATAAACAACATAAACATAAACAACATAAACATCGACAACATAAACAACATAAACATCGACAACATAAACAACATAAACATCGACAACATAAACATCGACAACATAAACAACATAAACATCGACAACATAAACAATATAAACATCGACAACATAAACAACATAAACATCGACAACATAAACAACATAAACAGCATCGACAACATAAACATAAACAGCATCGACAACATAGACAACATAAACAACATAAACATCGACAACATAAACAACATCGACAACATAAACATAAACAGCATCGACAACATAGACAACATAAACATCGACGACATAGACAACATAAACATCGACGACATAAACAGCATCGACAACATAAACTACATAAACAACATCGACAACATAAACAACATAAACATCGACAACATAAACAACATAAACATCGACAACATAAACAACATAAACATCGACAACATAAATATCGACAACATAAACATTGACAATATAAACAGCATCGACAACATAAACATCGACAACATAAACAGCATCGACAACATAAACAACATTGACAACATAAACAGCATCGACAACATAAACAACATAAACATCGACAACATAAACAGCATCGACAACATAAACAACATAAACATCGACAACATAAACATCGACAACATAAACATTGACAATATAAACAGCATCGACAACATAAACATCGACAACATAAACAGCATCGACAACATAAACATCGACAACATAAACAACATAAACATCGACAACATAAACATCGACAACATAAACAACATAAACATCGACAACATAAACAACATAAACATCGACAACATAAACATCGACAACATAAACATCGACAACATAAACAGCATCGACAACATAAACAACATTGACAACATAAACAGCATCGACAACATAAACAACATAAACATCGACAACATAAACATCGACAACATAAACATCGACAATATAAACAGCATCGACAACATAAACATCGACAACATAAACAGCATCGACACATAAACATCGACAACATAAACAACATAAACACGACAACATAACACATCGAAACATAAACATCGACAACAATAAACAGCATCGCCACTAAACAGCCTCGGGACCAACCATTAAACATCGACACATAACATCGACAAACCAATAAAACGCATCGACAAAATAAACATCGACAACATAAACAAACATAAACCCATCGACAACATTAAACATCGACAACATAAAACAACATAAAACATCGACAAACATAAACAACATAAAAATCGACCAACATCATAAACATCGACAACATAAACATCGACAACATAAACAGCATCGACAACATAAACATCGACAACATAAACAGTATCGACAACATAAACATCGACAACATAAACATCGACAACATAAACATCGACAACATAAACAGCATCGACAACATAAACATCGACAACATAAACAACATAAACATCGACAACATAAACAACATAAACATCGACAACATGACAACATAAACAACATAAACATAAACAGCATCGACAACATAAACAACATAAACATCGACAACATGACAACATAAACAACATAAACATAAACAGCATCGACAACATAAACAACATAAACATTGACAACATGACAACATAAACATCGACAACATAAACAACATAAACATCGACAACATGACAACATAAACAACATAAACATTGACAACATGACAACATAAACAACATTGACAACATAAACAACATAAACAACATAAACATCGACAACATAAACAACATAAACATCGACAACATGACAACATAAACAACATCGACAACATTGACAGCATTCACCACATGAACAACAAAATCAATCAATAATTGACAACATAAGGAATAATCTCATCAAAATCAAAACAACAAAGCCAAAAACAATAACAACAAAAAAAGCTCCAAGCACACAAAGTTTTGGTACATTACTTTTTGAACAATTAACACTTAAAAATGCATTTCCATACTCACTTCATGTCTCTCAATCTCCTGATGGAGTAGCTCTAGGTTACCATGGGTACGTCTCCTAATAGCTGCCCCAGATTCACACTCTTCCAGCCACTCAAACTCCTCCCCCCTGATCATTAGCACATGCCTCATCTCTGCCTCCGTAGCCTCAAGGTGAGAGAGAGTCTCAGTGAGCAGCTTACAGGAGGAATTCCAATGCATCTGAACATCATTCCATCTGAGAAAACACACACACACACACAAACAAACACACACAAACATATATACATAGGGTATTTTTAGAACCAAACTTGAGAGGGATCAAATCAAATTTTAGAAATTGCCAGGTTGGGGGAAGAGGGGGAGCAAGAAAATCCCTGCATGCAACATTCACACACACACACACACACACACACACACACACACACACACACACACACACACAGAGTTTCAACTTGGGAAATGTGTGCATATGTACCTATGTACATGTGTGTAGTGTTTACGATGTGTATTACTGTACCTTGACTCCACATCACTGGTTCCATTCTTCTTCTGAGTGTCGTCCTCCTTCAGCGCAGCTGCCTGGTCACACAGGTCATCTATGTGCTCTTTCTTACCTTCAAGGATCTCCATGAAGTTCTAGTAAATAATAATAAATAATTAATAATATAATAATAACAACAGCAACAATAAAGATGATGACTATACTAATAATAATAATAACAACAATAATTTTAAAATAATAACAACAACAATAATCTAGAAAATTTGGCTTGGAGAAGAAGCTCAAACAACTCCATTACCTTACCAAAGTTACGAAAAAAAAACGAAATTTTAAGCTAACCAGTGACATTTTTTCAGTTCATTTTCATAACCAGGTTTTTTAGCCTCAACAGCATTTTCCATCGTGGTAACCACTACATGTACAATGTATGATGGTTACTGTGAGAAGCTCCAGATATGTATGTACTGCAGTCTTTCTTATAAACAATGACCTTCAAGTATGTGGTGTGATGCCCTGCCTTCCACCCCATTCTACAGACTATGAACTATTATATTATTCCCATATTCATAGTTCCCTATATGTTAGCTGTTGGGTGTGAAGTGCTGTGAACTAATCAATTAGATGTATGTTTGTGTGTGTATTTTACGCTGTGTCATGGTCATGTCATTGCGAGCATGCCCAGAACTGGTTTTCTATATAGTGGCCAGCCCGGAGCATGTGCTCGGCAGTTGTACATTTTGAGCCAAACCTTAACTTGAATCTTGGAACATCTGTGAAAGGGTGCTTAGGGTTTGGGGCTTTGAACAGCTTGGGAGCTTAATTTGTATAACTCTGGTGGCAGCTACCCTGTGGTTCTATCCTACCTCGAGCATATCCCCACAATGTATTCTTGGAAGAGTACACACTTCACATTTGCTTTAGCATATCATAATTTCAAAGATGTTGAAATAATCTACAGCTCCAAAAAGTTAACCAATTAGTTTGAAGATCAGGTAAGTTAGAAATATAATATTGACACTGAACACCGAATGTGTCCAGGAAGGATACATGTGCATGTACCACATGTATCTACACATGTACAGACCTTGCATGTTTCCATGTGATCCACGATGCCTTTCTCTCCATACGTGGTGACATCCTTAGAGAAGGAGTCGGCCTCACTCATGATCCATTCTAACAACTCCTTCACCTCACCTTCGTACTTCTCCCACTTCTGCTGCAGACTCACCAGAAACTCCGCCCTAAAATAAACAATTCACACCAATGAAATGGCCGACTGCCTAATTGAGATGATTGTATACATGAATGTTTTAAAAAGGATGGTGTTGTGCACCAGAAGCATTTCCCTAAACGTAACAATCAACTCACTTATAAAAGGCCAACTATTGACCATTATGTGTTTTTTTTTAATGGCAGATGTGCACTAATACATACATACATACATGTACAGCTAAGTTCACACATATGTACTTCAGAAACAGCTTAATACTATTCATTAGCAATACATGTATGTATCACTCCTCTTCAGTGGTGACTTAACACAATGCATCTGTAGAGGGACAGGTGGACATCCCGTGGAATGTCCCACTGTCCCATGGGATTATGGGATGGGATGGACTATTTACGGCATTTCTGGATATCTATGGAGACTTAATACATACAACATATTAGTAATATACGTATGTAAAAGTGGGAATCGCTTATCTTTTGATCTCAGCATACATTATATTATCGCCTCCATTAATTGACCCGGTTACCAAGGCTAGCAATGTTGACCACACCTTACCTGCTAAGGAGTCTGCCCACGTAGCCGTGCCACTTGTCCTGCAGCTGTTGCATGACATTAGCCATCCAGTCGCTGGGTTGATACTCCTCCATTAGCTGTCTCCCGGGAGGAATGAGAATGCAGTATTCGTCAGTGTGCGTCTCTATTTCCCTCATGAAATCCTGAAAGGGGAAAAAAAAAAAAAAAAAAAAAAAAAAAAAAAACCAGTATAATCTATATAATAACATGTCTGTCAGAAATGCCGACGATGTTGGTGGTATGTGTATTCATGAATA